>JAEEGJ010004351.1_pt1 | contig 48324 bp, 35 predicted proteins | sample 8958761 | NCBI WGS metagenome assembly JAEEGJ01 (sample SAMN16246546, study PRJNA631951) | gut metagenome | biome: gut microbiome; feature: rumen; material: RS-attached | host: Bos | place: Iran: Karaj | collected 2018-10
AGTGGATATGAAGAAAAAAGCGTAACTTTGCAGCCTAAACAATTAACGAAACGATGAAAAAGATTTTCTTTTTAGGAATTACAACCCTGCTGTTGGCTGGCTGTCAGCAACGACAGCAACATGAATTGTCTGTGGAAACAGAGACGCTGGACATCCCTGAATGTGTGGTGACAACACCGCCGGACTCACTGAATCTCGACCCCTTTTACAAGAAATACGTTGATGTGAATGGGTTACCGCTCATCTCTTCCTGGCGCGTGCCCGACTCAGCCTTCGTGGCTGCCCACCGCACGCTCTATGCGATGACCTCGATGCTGCCCAAGGCGGTGCTCGACTCGATGGTGAACTACGGAACCCGTATCGCCATCATGGGGCGCTACGAAGGAACCACTGATATCCCCGAACACCATCATCTGGTCAACGATACCGCCCTGAACTGGGACTTGAGGGCGCGTGGCCTGGGCGGTGATCTCGAACTGCCGTTGACGAGTTGTGCAGAAGAGAATGTGCTCGCCTATCAGATTGATAAGTATCATGCGGAGGATATCCTCATCCATGAGTTCGCACACGCTATCCATCTTATCGGACTGGCACTCGCCGTACCTGACTTTGACAATCGCCTGAAGCAGTGCTACGAGAACGCGAAGGCAAAGGGTATTCTTGACAATACCTATCGTATCACAGACAAGGAGGAGTATTTCGCAGAAGCCGTGCAGGACTGGTTCAATGTGAATGCCGAGATGGATCATACCGATGGCAAGCACAACTGGTGCAACACGCGCGAGGAGCTGAAGGCGTTCGATCCCGACCTCTACGACCTGCTGGCAGAGTTCTTCCCCCAAACCTCGCTGCACATCAGCAAGCATAAAAAAGTGAATGAGATACATAAATAATCCACGAAGGACACAAAGAACACGAAATTTAGTGTACTTAGTGTCCTTAGTGAATAAAAAAAAGAAATGAAATGAAGATTTGTAAGGAAACGTATATACGGCGCAGGGCGCAGCTGAAGAAGGACGTGGGTAGCGGACTATTGCTCTTTTTGGGCAATGACGAGGTGGGTATGAACTATGCCGACAACACCTACCGGTTCCGTCAGGACTCCACAATGCTGTATTTCTTCGGACTCGACTTCCCGGGCATTGCTGCGATTATCGATATCGATGAAGACCGTGAGATCGTCTTTGGTAACGACCTGACCATTGACGATATCGTATGGACAGGGTCGATGCCCTCGCTCAAGGAACGATGCGAACCGGTAGGCATCACCGACGTCCGTCCCATGAGCGAACTGGCAAAAATCGTAACCGGCAAATTAGTCCGCTTCCTGCCTCCCTATCGCGGCGACCATCGCGTATGGCTATGGGAACTGTTGGGTGTGGAGCCTGCTGCCCAGGCCGCAAAAGCCTCTGTGGAATTCATCAAGGCCATCGTGAAACAGCGCAACTATAAGGATGAGGAAGAGATACGCCTGATTGAGGAGAGCGTCGACCTGAGCACGGAGATGCACCTCGCAGCCTACCGCACGGTGAGGCCTGGCATCCATGAGAGCGAAGTGGCTGCGGCTGTCGAGGAGGTAGCCTGCCGTCACGGCAATGCCCTGGCATTCCCCACCATCGCCACCGTGCAGGGACAAGTGTTGCACAATCACGGGTTTATCCACGACCTGAAAGAGGGTGACATCTTCCTGCTCGATGCTGGTGCAGAGACGAAGAACCACTATGCCGGTGACTTGTCATCGTCGATGCCCGTGGGCGAGAAGTTCACTGATCGCCAGGCGGAGGTCTACAATATCCATCTGCGCAGTTTTCAGGCAGCAGTGGACAAATTGCAATTGGGTACGCCCTTCCGTGATGCCCACATCGCAGCCGCCACGGAGATTGCACGCGGCATGAAGGAGCTGGGCCTGATGAAGGGAGATCCTGCAGAGGCGGCCGAATGCGGAGCCTATGCCTTGTTCTTCCCCTGCGGACTCGGACACATGGTGGGACTCGATGTCCATAACATGGAGAATCTCGGAGAGCAGTATGTAGGTTATGCTGAGGGGCAGGTGAAATCGACACAGTTTGGCTTCAAGTCGCTGCGCCTGGCGCGTCCGCTGGAAAAAGGCTTCGTGTTCACCGTTGAGCCCGGTATCTATTTCATCCCTGAACTGATGGACAAATGGGAGGCCGAGGGACAGTTCCGCGACTTTATCTGTTACGACAAACTTGGTCCTTGGCGCGACTTCACGGGACTGAGAAACGAACTGAATTACGTGATGACTGATGATGGTGCGCGACTCTTGGGAACTATCAAGAAGCCGATGACGATCGAGGAAGTTTACAAGGCGAAAAGTTATTGAACATTGAACATTGAACAATATGGCATATACTATCAAATATCCTGAGAACCTGGGCGGTATGAACGACCGCATCAGAAGGCTGAGACAGCAGAACATGGACACGCCGACGACGCTGTCGATAGAACGCGCCCTGATAGAGACGGAGTTTTATAAATCCCACTACGGTACGATGCCCACGGCGGTGCTACGGGCCAGGAACTTCTATGAGATCTGTAAGAAGAAGACCCTGTATATCGGCGACGACGAGCTGATTGTGGGAGAGCGCGGGCCGGTGCCTAAGGCGGTGCCGACATTCCCCGAACTGACCTGTCACTCTGTGGAAGATCTCCACACCCTCGATACCCGTGAGCTGCAAAGCTATCATATCTCGCAAGCGGATATCGACACATACGAGCGTGAGGTGATTCCCTATTGGAAGGGCAAGACCCAGCGGGAGCGTATCTTCAATCATGTGTCAAAGGCGTGGGAAGAGGCTTATCATGCAGGCGTGTTCACGGAATTTATGGAGCAGCGCGCCGCAGGACATACGGCGATGGACGGCAAGATGTATCATGAGGGTCTTTTAGATGTGAAGGCCCGTATTGAGAAGAAGATCGCAGAACTCGACTATATCTACGATCCTGAGGCTACGGATAAGCAGCAGGAGCTGGAGGCGATGGCGATCTCTTGCGATGCGGCCATCCTCTTTGCCGAACGGCATGCAGAGCTCGCCGAGGAAAAGGTAAAAAGGTTAAAAGGTAAAAAGGAGGCCGACGAGCAGCGCATACGCGAGCTGGAGAAGATTGCCGAGGTGTGCCGATGGGTGCCTGCCCATGCCCCGAGGGATCTGTGGGAGGCGATACAGATGTACTGGTTCGTGCATTTGGGAACGGTGACGGAGCTGAATGGATGGGACTCTATGAACCCAGGACACATCGACCAGCACCTGTGGCCCTTCTATCAGAAAGGCATCGAGGAAGGTACGCTGACCCGCGAGCAGGCCAAGGAACTGCTCAGTTGCCTGTGGATCAAGTTCAACAACCAGCCGGCGCCTCCAAAGGTAGGCGTGACGGCTCTCGAAAGCGGCACGTATAACGACTTCACCAATATCAATATCGGCGGCGTGGACCGCAACGGTCAGAGTGCTGCCAACGAACTCTCCTATATGATTTTGGAAATCCAGGAGGAACTGCATGAGCTGCAGCCTGGACTGTCGATACATATCGCAGAGAACACCCCCGACGACTTCCTGCTCGAAGGTATCAAGGTGATTCGTCAGGGTCACGGCTATCCATCCATCTTCAATCCAGACACTTATGTGAAGGAGATGGTACGGGCAGGGAAGACGGTGGAGGATGCCCGCGAGGGAGGCTGTTCGGGCTGCATCGAAGTCGGTGCTTTTGGCAAGGAGGCCTATCTGCTGACAGGCTATCTGAATACACCGAAGATCCTGGAGATTACACTCCATAACGGCATCGATCCAGAGACGGGCAAGAAACTCGGACTCGAGACAGGTGATCCCCGCAGCTTCAAGACCTACGACGAACTCTACGATGCCTGGCACAGGCAGATGGTGTACTTCGTCAACTTGAAACTCTCGGTGAACAACTATATCGAGCGGATGTTCTCGCTCTACGCTCCGGCTACGTTCCTGAGTCTCTATATCGATGACTGCATTGAGAAGGGTAAGGACTACTATAGCGGTGGTGCCCGTTACAACACCACCTATATCCAGTGTACGGGTCTGGGCACCATTACAGACAGCCTCGCTGCCCTGAAGAAGCACGTTTTTGAAGAGCATCGGTATACGATGGACGAGATGCTTGAGGCATGTGATACGAACTGGGGAAGTACCACCGCAGGACGGGAGGCGGATCAGACCACCCCTCGCTCGGCTTTGCCGCTTTGCTCTGCAAAGAACCCCTCCTACTCAGGAGGGGAAAAGATGCGGCAATATATCAGGAACCATACGCCATTCTTCGGCAACGACGACGAATATGCCGACAACATCGCCGTGCGAGTATATGATGACCTGGTGAAAGCCATCGAGGGGCGTCCCAATACCCGTGGCGGCAAGACGCAACTGAATATGCTCTCTACGACCTGCCACAACTACTTCGGACAGGTGTGTGGGGCTACGCCCAACGGGCGATTTGCCCATTTCGCCATCAGCGACGGCACTTCACCAGCTCACGGCTCGGACACGCACGGCCCTACAGCTGTGATAAAGTCATTAGGCAAACTGGATCAGACCAAGAGTGGCGGTACGCTGCTGAACGTACGCTTCGTGCCTAATCTGCTGAAACGGGAGGAGGATCAGAAGAAACTGGCCTCGCTCATCCGCAGTTACTTCAAGATGGGCGGCCATCATATACAGTTTAACATCATCGATACCGCCACGCTTCATGATGCCCAGCAGCATCCGGAAGAATACCGTGACCTGCTGGTGCGTGTGGCAGGATACTCCGACTACTTCAACGATATGACGGAGCAGTTGCAGAACGAGATCATCGCAAGAACGGAAAATAGTGAGTACTGAGGCGCTGATATTCGATATTAAGAGGTATGCCATCAACGACGGACCAGGCATACGGACAACCATCTTTATGAAGGGTTGTCCGCTGCGCTGCGTGTGGTGTCATAACCCTGAGAGCTGGCTGCCACAGGCTCAGGTGCTCTATAAGAAGACGAAGTGCATCGGTTGCCAGACATGCGTCAGCGTCTGCCCCCAAAAACTCCTTCATCTCACACCCGACGGTATCGTGATGGAGGGAGATCAAGGGGACAGGTCCTTGATTCTTTTGTCGGCAAAAGACATCAAGCGACCTGTCCCCTTGATCTCCTGTGCGGCGTGTGGGCGCTGCACCGAGGAGTGTCCGACAACGGCCTTGGAGATGTGCGGCAAGGCGTGGACGATGGAAGCCCTGATGGCGGAAATAGAGAAAGAGCGTGCCGTCATGGAGGACAGCGGCGGAGGCGTGACCCTCTGTGGCGGAGAGCCATTGATGCATCCCGACTATACCCTTGAACTGTTGAAGGAACTGGGGCGTCGCGGTTTTCATCGCACGGTTGATACCTCGCTCTATGCATCACAGGAGGTAGTGGCTGAGGTGGCCAAAGCGTGCGAACTGATACTCGCTGACCTGAAGATCATGGACCCAGACAAGCATCGCCTCTATACGGGTGTGAGCAATGACCTCATCCTTCAGAACATCCGTTACTTGGCAGACAACGGCCATCCTTTCCTTATCCGTATTCCCCTCATCGAGGGTATCAATGCCGATGAACAGAACATGGATGCCACAGGCAGATTCCTGGCATCGCTCCGAACGACGGTCACCGTACACCTCCTTGCTTACCACGACGTGGGCAAGGACAAGCATCGCCGCATGATGCCCCCAACGGTGTATAATCCACAGAACTATCCCATGTCATCCCCTACAGACGAGACCCTCGACCGTTGCTGCCGGCAAATAGAAGCATACGGACTGAATGTCGTCATCGGAGGCTAAGTATATTCATTAACTAATAACAATAGCGACTCTATGGCTGAGCAGAAACTACCAACAATTGAAGAGGTTTTCTCATGGATGAGGAAACTCTATGACGAGAGTTATTCGGGTCTGACAAAGACAGAGAAGAGTGAGCAACACATGTATGGCACGATGGTTACCACACCCAACGACAAGAAGTTTATCGTGCGTATGCTGGATGAGACGAGTCAGGTGCGAGACACCCAGAAACTGGCCCGGCGGGTGAAGGATCTCATCGATCAGTACGGCATCCCAAAGTTCCTTGGACCAGTAGACCACTCGCTGTTCTGGATGTACCAGCAGTTTGCCTATACACCGTTGTTCAACTGGGCGGCAGTGCCCATCATCAAATGGCGACTGCGTAGAGACACGAGTCGGGTGATTATTGATGCAGCACGACCAAACCTGACGAACCATCTGGCCACTCGTTTCGGGCAGGACATCGGACAGAATGTGAACCTGCTCGGTGAGGTGGTGCTCGGCGACGGCGAAGCAGATAAGCGCTACTACTCATACTTAGAGGCCCTGAAGGAGCCAGATATCAACTATATCAGCGTGAAGATATCCGGCATCTATGCCCAGACCCATGCCCTGAACTATAAGGAGTCGTTCCCTGAGCTCATCCGCCGTATGTCGGCCCTCTATCAGGCAGCTATCGACAACCCCTATACAACGCCCGACGGACAGAAACGCAACAAGTTCATCAACCTCGATATGGAGGAATACAAGGATGCCCACCTGACGATGAAACTCTTCAAGGACGTGCTCTCCCTGCCGCAGTTCAAGAACTACGAGGCGGGTATCGTGGTGCAGGCCTATCTGCCCGATGCCTGGGACTTCCAGACCGAGTTGCTGGAGTTTGCCCGTGAACGTGTGAAGGCGGGAGGATCGCCCATCAAGATGCGTATCGTAAAGGGATGTAACCTCGACATGGAGAATATCGTGAGTGACCTGCGCGGCTGGCCGAATCCCGTCAGGAGCAACAAGACCGAGGTGGACGCCAACTACCTGCATATCATCGAGCGCGGACTGAAGCCGGAAAACGCACAGGTGCTCCATATCGGTATGGCTTCGCATAATCTCTTTACCATCTCGTATGCTTACCTGCTCACCCAGATGTATCAGACGCCGAAGGACTGCTTCTGCTTCGAGATGCTCGAAGGTATGGCCAACCACGTGTGGAGGGCGCAGAAGAAACTGGGCAATCATGTGATACTCTATACCCCGGTGGTGAAGAAGGAACACTTCCTGAATGCCATCAGCTATCTGGTGCGCCGTATGGACGAGAATACTGCCCCAGACAATTTCCTGACACACTCGTTCTCGCTGAGACCCGACACGAAGGAGTGGAAGGATCTCGAGCAGCAGTTCATCAATGCCTACAACATGAAGGACTCGCTGTCGCATAAGCCTACCCGCGACCAGAACCGCTTGCTGCCGTACAAAGGCATGGAGCCGATGGACGATATGGTGAACGAACCCGACACCGACTTCGACCGTTTCGTCAATCAGCAGTGGGTGGAGCAGATCTTTGCCAAGTGGCAGAGCAATGGTAAGATGACAGGCAACAAGGCCGGGTTCGACGGTTGGAAGCCTGGAGACCTCCTGCCGACTCAGGTAGGCAGCGTGCGCTTCTATAATGACGATTGTGTAAAATACTATGACCGTTCGCAAGCGGGCGATGTGCTCGTCTGTGAGATGTCGCGTGCCAATAAGGAGCAGACACAAAAAATCCTGGATACCGCCGATAAAGCTGCTGCCGCATGGAGCAAGACCAGCATTGAGCAGCGTCATCAGATGATGTATAAGGCCGCCAATATCCTCGGCCAGATGCGAGGCGACCTGAATGGTGCGATGTGCGCCATCACGGGAAAGACCATTGAAGAGGCCGACGTGGAGGTGAGTGAGGGTATCGACTACTGCCGATTCTATACAACGACAATGAAGAAGTTCGCCCAGCTCGACGATATCGAGATGAAGGCCAAGGGTGTGGTGCTCGTGCTCTCTCCCTGGAACTTCCCCTGTGCGATTCCTTGTGGTGGTGTGGTGGCAGCCCTCGCCAGCGGAAACGCATGTATCCTAAAGCCCGCAACAGTGGCAGCCCCCGTCGCCTGGCTCTTCGCCAAGGCCTTCTGGGAGGCTGGCGTGCCCAAGGAAGCCCTACAAGTGGTGATTACAGACCGTGAGGCAACCCCATTGCTCACCTCTTCGCCCATCGTGAAGCATATCATCCTCACAGGCGGTACAGAGACGGCGCAGGCCATCGCCCATGCCAATCCTCGCAAGCCGTTGTCGGCTGAGACGGGTGGCAAGAACGTCATCATCCTCTCTGCCAAGGGCGACCGCGACCATGCGATCATGAATGCCTGTCGTTCTGCCTTTGGTAACGCAGGCCAGAAGTGCTCGGCTTGTTCACTGTTGCTCGTGGAGCGGAGTGTCTATGACAATCCGGAGTTCTTCGAGAAGTTGAAAGACTGTGCCTCGTCGCTGAAGGTGGGTGGCGTTTGGAATGCCGGAAATATCGTAGGCCCGATGATCACTAATCAGAACGACAAGTTGCAGAAGGCCTTCACCCTCGAACCAGGCGAGCGCTGGCTCATCGCCCCTGAGTTCGTGGATGAGAAGAAGTATGTCCTCAAGCCCACTGTCAAGGTAGACGTGAAACCCGGATCCTATACCTTCCGTACAGAACTCTTTGCACCATTGCTCGCTGTGGCGCCTTTCGACACCCTCGAGGAAGCTGTCGGGCTGGTGAACGGCCTCGACTATGGTCTCACCAGCGGGCTCCAGTCGCTCGATGAGCAGGAGCAAAGATACTGGAAGAACCACGTCCAGGCTGGCAACCTGTATATTAACAGAGGTATCACGGGTGCTGTCGTCAACCGCCAGCCCTTTGGCGGCATGAAGCTCTCAGCCTTTGGTCCTGGCCTGAAAGCCGGAGGTCCCAACTACTGCGCACAGTTTATGACGATCACTGACAAGCCCGACTCCACGACAGACTACGTGAAGTCGTATGCTGAGTGGTATGAGAAGGAGTTCCGCCATGCCCGTAACATCCAGCCGAAGATTCGTGGCGAGCAGAATGTATTCCGTTATCTGCCCCTGTCAGGAGGTATGGTGTTGAGACTCTTTGGCGACGAGACCCTCGAACAGGTCCAGATGGTGCAGCTCGCAGCCAAGACCGTTGGCACCCCTTTGACAATCTCTGCTGCCGCAGACCATCCGCTGGCCTCGCAGGTCAGTGGCCTCAAGAAGGAGAGTCTTGCCGACTTCTGCGCTTCCATCAAGAATTATGAGCGTATCCGTACCATTTCCGCTCAGGTGCCCGATGAAGTGTTCGAAGCAGCCGCCAACTGTGACAAGTACGTCGCACAGTCCGCTCCCGTCAAGAACGGTCGTATTGAACTCGCCCTCTACATCAAGGAGCAGTCGATTTCGAACGAGTACCACCGCTACGGATCGCAGATAGAAGTCCCAGAGATAGAATAATAGCATAATTCCAGACAAAAGAATGCAACGACTGAAGATTTTTGCCGTATTGACATTAGTAGCTCTTTCTGCTACGGCACAAAAGAGTATTTCATGGAACACCCCAGGGGCGGGCAATCCAATTATCCCCGGATACTTCGCAGACCCCACGATTCGTAAGTTCGGCGATACCTATTATCTATATGCCACCACCGACGGCACAGGCAACGGGTATGGTCCGGCACAGGTGTGGGTGTCGAAGGACTTCCGCAACTGGAAGAATGTCGTGATGAACTGGCCCACTACCGAAGTGGTATGGGCTCCCGATGTGGTGCAGCAGACGGACAGCACCTTCCGTTACTACTATTGCGAGCCATGCAACATCATAGTCGGAGAAGGCCCGTCGCCCATCGGCCCGTGGCATAATATCCTAGGGAAAGACGATGCCGTAATGGTGCCCGACCGATATGTGCATAATGTCATCACCCTCGACCCACAGCTTTTCCGCGATGACGATGGGCAGGAATATCTGTACTTCACCACCTGGGGAATATACAAAGGCTTCGGCTGCGGCGTGGCTAAAGTTCAAAGTTCTTCGCTGAGCGAAGCGGCAAAGCCGAGCGCAAAGTTCAAAGTTCAAAGTGAAATACATGGTGATGCCAGAAACTGGAAAGAAGACGCGCCATTCCCCATTGCTGCCGATGAGTTCTTCTCTGAGAAGCGTTTGATTCCTAATACGGAACTGAAGGATGTCTTTGAGGCACCGTTTGTGTTCAAGCGTGGTGATACGTATTACTTCACCTATTCATCCGGTTCGTGCCACGACCATACCTATCGTGTGCAGTATGCCACATCGAAGGCTGGACCGATGGGGCCGTTCACATACAAGGGCTGCATCCTGGAGACCAATGCCGATGGTACTATTCACGGACCTGGGCATCACAGTATCATCGAGGAAGATGGACACTACTACATCGTCTATCATCGTCATAACAATCCCCATTCCGTCCACGGCTTCAACCGCCAGGTGTGTATCGACGAGATGAGTTTCGATGCCGAGGGGAATATCCTCCCCGTCGTCCCCACCCATAATGCTCACGATGTGTCATTTCTCCTGACTCCTGACTCCTGTCTCCTGACTCCTGACTCCTGTCTCCTGACTCCTTCTCAAAACCTCGCCTTTGGCGCCAAGGTCACTGCCAGCAGCTATTACGACGAATGGTTCAAGCCCGAGTATGCCGTCGACGACAACAACGGCACCCTCTGGAAAGCCCGTCATACCAACTGGGATCCTCAGAAGCACGACGAGTGGCTTCAGATAGACCTCGGCAAAGCGATGAAGTTCAATGAGGTATGGACGCAGTTCGAATATCCCACCTTCTTCTATCAGTACAAGATAGAGACATCCGTCGATGGCAGGACATGGACGATGTTTGCTGACCGTACAGACAACACCATGCAAGGCTCACCGATGATAGACCACAAAAAGACGAAAGCCCGTTATCTGCGCATCACCATCACCGACACCCAGAAGAACGGACATATGCCCGCCATCTGGAACGTGAAGGTGTGGCAGGATGCTCCGCAACTACCAGAAACGGATGTGAAGTCATATGACGGCTACCCCGGCATGCACAAAAAGGATGTGGAGTCTGAGGCTCGCAGCCAAAATGCCAGCATCACGCTTGACGCCAGCAAAATAGGAAAGGATAAACCGATGGACGTGACGGAGGTCATGACTTCTGAGGGCATAACCCTTAAGGCCAACAAGCCCATCCGTCTCAGAGTAAAGGATGGACGCTGGGCACTCTTCTTCAATGGTTCACAGTCGCTGTCCACTCCGCAACCATTACCAGAGGTATATCGCTACAACGCCCCCTATTCCATCAGTGTATGGGCTTTGCAGACAGAGGTGGGCCCAGTAGCCACTTTGGCATCGCTGAGCGGTTCACATGCTGATCTTGCCACAACGGAATTGCGCTTAGGAACAGACCAAAAGGCTGGTGTTATCAATCATAATGGCTCTTTTGAGAGCTGCGGTCTGCCAGAGGCAGTTAAGGCATCCGAAGGCCATTGGCATCATTGGGTGGTGACATTCGACGGATGGAAAGAACAAATCTATTGCGACGGTGAGATGATACATGAGCAAAACAACTTCATGATGGTGCGCCCTGAAGGAAAAATCGTAATAGGAGCCGATGGTAGCAGAGCAAACTGCTTCAGGGGGTATATCAGCGAACTCACCATCAAACCATGTTCCACTACGGCTGAGGAGGTGAAAATGATGTATCATCAGAAAAAGGACGAGCATCTTCCTTCGCTGGGTGACGATGACTTCGACGAGAGCGACCCAGACAGCCGTTTCACGCTCTCGGCAGATATGAAGGTCGTGTTTGAGAAGCACGATGAACAGACGTTGTCAGCCACATCACCCGACTTCCTCAGCGACCCATTGAAGAATGGAGGCTATATCTATAAAGAGGTGGAAGGGGACTTTGTCATGATGGCCAGCTTCTCTGACATGGAGGGACTCGCAGAACACCAGGTAAAAGGATACAATGAGTGTGGACTGCTTGTAAAAGAAGGTGAAACATTTTATCAGCTTGGTGTGTTCCCTCTATACAACTGCGGCAACATGCTGACGATTACCAACCATGAGGGACGTCCGCAGTATCCAAACTATAAAGGCTATGACTTCGACCGTATCCTACAGTTCGAACGACGCGGTAACCAGCTCTTCGCCCGTACCAGCCACGATGGCAAGATATGGCATAACATGCCTGGCTCGCCTATGGATGTCATGACGCCTACACTTTCTATTGGTGTCTACCAGACGACCTATTCTGACAATCTGTCGTGGGCAAAGCTGAAAGACATCATCATCTATCAATTTGCCCTATGATCAGACGAATACTGCTACTGGCATTATGCCTGCTTGGACTGTTGCGGATAAGCGCCAGGGATGACTACGGTCGCCGCAACATCACGATGAACGACGGACTGGCAGCAAACGCTGTGCGCAACATCGTTCAAGACAAAAATGGCTATATCTGGTTTGGCACTGACAACGGCCTCTGCCGATACGACGGCAGGAGGGTGCTGACGTTCCGCATTCCGGAACTGGGCATTAACCAGTACATATCGGCGCTGATAGCCTGCGACGAGGGTGTCTTTGCTGGTACGGAGAAAGGCGTGTTCTTCGTCAGCCATCATCCATCATCCATCAGACATCTTCCGATGGACATCCACACCACGGTGACCCACCTATCCTTGGACAAAGAGGGAGAACTGTGGGTATCGACCATGGGCCAGGGCGTATGGCAGTACATCATGACGACGGGGCAAGCGAAGCATTATGACCTGAAGGCGGCAGGAAATGCTGTGGCACAGGTGCTCATCGACAACAGCAATCAGATATGGACCGTCACCAACTGGGGAGAGCCCGTCGTACAGAAACTGAACCGCCTGCACGATCAGTTCGAGCCCGTGAGTTTGAACTATAAAGATGTACCTGGGTCGCTTCGTATGCTCCAGACCAAAGACGGACGACTCTGGCTTGGCACCTGGGAGCACGGACTGCTGCTGATGCACAGCGACGGGACGCTGGAACCAGTACTCGATCCGCAACAGTCGAAAGTGGGATGGCATATCCACACCCTCTATGAACTGTCTGAGGAATACATCTGCATCGGTTGTGACGACGGTGTGGTACGTCTGAACCCAAAGACGAGGGAGTGGACAAAATTCGACGACCGTTTTGTGTATGCCATCACCAACGACACGGAAGGCGGACTGTGGATCGGCACCTTCTATGGAGGCGTCAAATACATCTCGCCAGTGGGCCGTCGGTTCGACGGCTTCTCCATGGACGATGGTTTGGTGGGCAATGTGATCTCCCGCTTCTGTGAAGACAGACACGGACGCATCTGGATAGCCAGTGACGACGGTGGCCTGATATGCTACTCACCCAGCGAGAGGCGTTTCGTCAGTTATCCCCATCACGACCTGCTCTCAAAGTGTAACGTACATGCACTATGTCTCGACGATGAAGACAATCTCTGGATCGGCACATATACCAACGGCGTGATGGTACTCAACCCCGAAACAGGGCGTTTGCGCCAGTATATGCACACCGATGCCCCCAACAGCCTCGACAACTCCAGTTCGTATGCCATCTACCTCGACTCTCACGGGCAGCTCTGGGTGGCCACGATGGAAGGTCTCTGCCTATACAACCGGGAGACAGACGATTTCACCCGTATCGGTAAGACCAATGCCATCACCATCGACATAGATGAGGACAAGGAGGGCAACCTCTGGCTCTCCACCCAGGGAGAAGGTCTCTGGTTGTATGAGCGGAAAACCCGAAAACTCCGCCATGTCCAGACCTCCCTGCCCGACAACCAGGTGAACTGCTGCCATATCGACCAGAAAGGCAACCTCTGGATAGGAACCTTCGCCGGCCTCTGCCTCTCCACCCTCCCAGGTAATAATAATTCATTAAAAAAGATAGAACTTGACACGCCGAGCCAAAACATTATGAGCATCATTGAGGACAACGGGGCGCTCTGGCTGTCCACCGAACGTGGCATCGTGAAATATATCCCCAATGAGGGCGTGCAGCGGTTTACCCTTCACGACGGACTTGTCAGTGAACAGTTCCAGCCTAACTCCGGCATCAAGACCAGTGACGGGCGCATCTTCTTCGGCGGCACCAGCGGCTTTAACATCTTCTACCCCTATCAGATCAAGGCCAACCATGTGATGCCACCAGTGTATATCACATCACTGAGCATCTTGAACCAGGAAGAACAAAGCGCCGAAGGTCTCCCTTTAGACCTGACGCTGACGAAAGAGATCACCATAGGCTACGGAGATTCCAAGATGGTCAGCCTGTCGTTTGCCTCGCTGAGCTATTGCTCTCCAGAGAAGATAGAATACGCCTATATGCTGGAGGGCTTCGACCACGACTGGAACTATGTGGAGAATCAGAATCAGGCAACATATACCAACCTGCCTGCCGGCACCTATACGTTCCGCGTGAAGGCTACGAACAACGACGGTGTGTGGTCCACCAATGAGGCTACGCTCAAGATTATCGTCCAGCCCCCATTCTGGTGGAGCTGGTATGCCAAGATTTTCTATCTCCTGTTGTTGGGTGGTATCATCTGGCAATATGTACACTTCCGTCTGCGTCGTGAAGAACATCGTCACCAGCGCGAGATGCAGCGACTGAACGAGGAAAAGGAGAAAGAGGTACGTGAGGCTCGTCTGAACTTCTTCACGATGATCGCCCACGAGATCCGTACCCCTGTTTCCCTCATCATCGGCCCCCTGGAACAACTGAAGAAAGCCTCCCAAGGTAATCTACAGACTCCTGACTCCCGACTCCTGATTCCTTCCCTCCTCGACGTCCTCGACCGCAACGCACACCGCCTCCTGGAACTCGTCAACCAGTTGCTCGACTTCCGTAAAGTGGAGCAGCTGATGCTAGTGATGCATTTCGCCCCACAGAACATCCATGAGTTGATACGGTCCGTGAGTGAGCGCTTTGCCCCGACGTTTGAGCAGGGCGGCAAGCAGTTTACCGTCACCTACCCTGACGAACGCTTCACCGCCATCATCGACCGTGAGGCTGTCATCAAGGTCATCAGCAACCTGCTGACTAATGCCAACAAATATACCAAGGACGACGTGCGGCTGAGTTGTATCGTGGAGCCCGACGGTGAGCACTTCCGCATCTCGGTAAGCGACAACGGCATCGGCATCAAGACAGAAGACCAGCACCGTATCTTCGAACCATTCTTCCAGGCTGAGGGCAACAAGCCTGGCACTGGCATCGGCCTCAACATCGTCAAGTCCATCGTCGATCAGCACCACGGTGAGATATCCGTCGTTTCCGAGCTCGGCAAAGGCTCGACGTTTACGGTCGTGCTGCCGGTGAATCAGGAAGAGATAGGAGTCAGGAGTCAGGAGACAGGAGTCAGTAGTGAGAATACTCCTGCTACAGACTCTCCCCTCCAATCTAATCTACTGACTCCTGACTCCCGGCTCCTGACTCCTTCTCAAAAACAGACCCTCCTCATCGTCGAAGACTCCGATGACATGCGCGACTTCTTAGTGAACAACTTCCGTGACCACTATGACGTCATCACGGCAGGCGACGGCATTGAGGCACTTCACCAGTTGGAGAAGCACCAGGTCAATATCATCATCAGCGACTGGATGATGCCTCGGATGGACGGAGCCGAACTCTGCCGTCGCGTCCGCAGCAACCAGCTCACCAGTCACATCCCCTTTGTGATGCTCACCGCCAAGACCGATGATGACTCCAAGGTCGAAGGTATGGACGTAGGTGCCGACACCTATATCGAGAAGCCATTCTCCGTGCAATACCTTGAAGCCTGCATCCGTAACATCCTCCAGATAAGGCGCCAACTGATGGAGAAGTTCTCAACCCAGCCGCTGGAACCCGTGACAGAGATTGCACAGAATCCTACAGACAACGACTTCCTGATCCGCATGAACAAGATTATTGAGGAGAACTTCTCGAATTCAGACCTCAGCGTCGATTTCCTCGCCGACAAACTCAACATCAGCCGCAGCGGACTCTTTGCAAAGATCAAGACCCTGGCGGACGTTACACCCAACGAGATGATTCAGATCGTCCGCCTGAAACGCGCAGCCCAGCTGTTGCACGACGGAGGTTATCTGGTAAGCGAAGTGGGCTATATGGTCGGATTCTCCAATCCGTCATACTTCTCCAAGTGCTTCCAGAAGCAGTTCGGCATCCGCCCTGCAGACTATATGAAGTCAAGCAAGGGAGATTAATCTCCCCATCACTCTTTTTCCGCTGCAAGCATTTCCAGGTGTATGGGTCCCATCAGGCCAGAGGGCGTGAGGGTACCCATATCCTGCGAGAGGCTCTTAACCCCATAGAAGGCTACGGGAGTAAAGCTGTGACCCTCTACGCCTGGCTGCCCGTCGCCAATCAGACGGTTCACCCAGGTATTCACCACCTTCACCTCGATGGTATTCTTACCGGGTTTCAACTGACCCTCGAAGTTCACCTTGTAAGGGGCTTTCCACAGGAAGTCCACATGTTCGCCATTGATGAAGACATCGGCCATCTGCCCCACTTCGCCCAGATCGATAGACAGACCTGCAGGCAGGTTTTTCTTAGACAGGGTGAAGGTATTCTGATACGTGGCGGTGCCAGAGAAATACTCCACGTTTGGCTCGTCAGACTCCGTGAGGGAGGAGAGCGTCTGCCATATGCGGGTGCCTTCGGGAGCGTCCTGACCTTCGAAGGAAACCGTCCAAGGGCCGTCGAGAGCCACTTCGCCAGCGGGCTTCAGAGGTGTGGGTTCCGTCAGAGGCATAGCGGCAGGATCGGCCACGATGAACAGGGCATCATCAGCTCCTAAATGCAATCGTCCATTCTTGAGCGCACCATAAACGGGCTTGCCGTTGACGGGATTCATCACGGTGAGGGTGCCCTTGGCGTCGCGGAGCACAATGTCTGTATCCACTTCCTTGCCACTGAAGTTGCGCACCCAGTAGATATTCCGTTCACCGTCCACACGGTGAACAAAGCGTACGCCAGAGATGGAACTCTGGAAGTCAGGAGCCACGCCGGAGCGCTTTAAGCCTTCGGCCACGCTGCCAGTCCATACATTCGTGCGCCCAGCGCGCCAGATGCTGAGTTTCAGATGTTCGAACTCCTTGGCATTGTCACAGCGCCCAGCCATACTCACGGGCTCCTTGCCAATGAGGAATACGCCTTCAGAGACCAGTTGGTGCAGTTTCCGAAGCACTTCTATACTCATGTTCTGCGTGTGTTCACCCAGGGCGATGACCTTATAGTCTTGAGCCTCGATACAGTTCAATAACGCGTGCGGGCTGCAGAAATCATAATTATAGCTCTCCGGCACATCGGGCAGGGCTTTGCCGTATGCCGAGGCAATGTTGGTGTCCTCGCCATAGAACCACAGCACATCGGCCACATTGCGGCCAGCCTGCAGATAGTAGCTGCTGCGGGCCAAGTAATCTAGCCAGTACTTGGCATATTCTGCCCACGTCTCGTGGCGACTGAACCACTGGCCAAAGATCAGAAGACCCAGACCTGGACGGAAGTCGTCAGAGGGCTGGTGGGCACTCTCGTGGATGAAGAAACGGTTCAGGCCGCTCATCAGGGCCACGTCGGCCACTTCCTTCAGATTGCCGGGATACCACGTATAGGCACCGCCCAGCATGCCGTTGGTGGTGAAGCTCTCGCCCGCCACGATGTTCTGTCTGTAGATATGGGCTGTCGATGCCGATTCGCGGATGTCGGCCTGATAGGCGATGCTCTCCGCTGCCCCCACCGTCCAGATGGCAGCCATCGGCACGGCGGCCGTGCGCTTGGGATCCATACCGTCGCCCACAAAGGTGCGGGCGTTCTCATGGCTTTCAGTATAGCGGCCCTTCATCCCATATTCGCGGAGGATGTCGTTCACGCGGTCGTAGTTGGCGGCAAATAGCTCGCCGATGGTCTCCCGCCAGTCGAAGAGGAAGTCCTCCGTGGCCTTCGAACTGCCGATAATCTCTCCGGTGAGAGCAGGCAGCCAGGGGCGCAAGTCATAGCCTCTGGCCGTCTTAAAGGCCTGTTCCATCTTAGGCGTCCAAGTCATCTGCTGGGCCTCGTAGCTGTCAATCATCAGATACTGTATGCCGCGCTCGCCCAACAGCCCGTTGGCAGCATCCTTATACATATCCAGATACCTATGGAAATAGCGGTTCCAGGCGTCCGCATCCAGTTTGTCCACCTCCAGGCCGGTGGCTTCCGGCGGAGCGGGATGGTTCTGTTTGCCCGTGAGCGAAGCACCGAAGCGGTAGATGCGCCACTTACCGGCTGGAGCCTTCCAAGTCAGCACACCGTCCTTCACCTTGTCGGTCAGATCGATAGTCTCCTGCACTGGGGCGTCCGTCATCGGCGTGGGGAGTGTCAGCAGGTCTCCGGGTGAGGCGAAGCCTGCCTTCTCCTCAGCATGGTTCACCTTATATACCGTATTCAGTTTCCATTCGTGGATGGGGGTGCCGGTAGGTATCACCACCTGGGCGCCGTAATAGATCAGGCTGTAGTCCGGTTGTGGATTGATCACCGTCAGGCGGAAGTGCTTAGCGGTGGTTTCGGGGATGTCCACCGTGATCTGTGCCAGATTGGAAGAAGGCACGCGGATCACCTCCGTCCACGTCTCGCCGTCCTGACTGCACAGCAGCGTATTGTCGTAGGTACGGTCGGCATCGAACTGTCCCTGCTCTTGTCCGCCTACTAAGGTGAACGAGCGGATGGTCACAGCCTGCGGGAAGTTGTACTGGATCCAGGCGTGGGTGCCCTCTTTGTTGAGTGCCAGTTCTGGCCCGTCATTGATGTCGCCATTGGTGAGTTGCTCTACGGTGAAATCCCCGCCGCTCGAAGTGACGGTGGCGCCGAGCTCCTGCATACTCTTCTCTGCCTCCGGCACCCTTACGGCCACCACGGCAATGTCCTGATACCACTGCGTCATCTTTTCAAATATAGGAGCATAAATGCCGGCACTCACGTTCTGGAACCGTCCGATGGTCTTGTACGGCTCTGGCAGCGTCAGCGTCTGGCTCTTGCCGTTGCCGTTCACCTCCATCGTGCGCCAGGTCAGCTTCTTCATCCCGTCAGCAGGCTCCACCCAAGGGCCACCAGTGCTGCTCCATCCGGGGGCAGAGGCGATGCCCGCCTCCATGCCCAACGAATCGGCCAGATGGATGGCATAGGCGAAGTTCTCCTTCCAGGCCTCGCTCAGATAAGGCGTCTGCGGCACTATAGGCGGCAGCCCCTGCATCATCGAACCTCCGGCGTCAAACTGGTGAAAACCGGCTATGCCAATGCGGTTCATCCACAGCAAATCCTTCCGGATGCCGTCCTTGCTTGTATTACCATTGATCCAATGCCACCATACATAAGGACGAGCCTCTTTAGGCGGATTCTCGAAACGCTGGTCTTGAGCACCAGCCGTGCTGCACAGTAATGCGCCAGCAACTATCAACACTTTACAACGATCCATATTACAACACAATTTCAATTTGGGTGTAAAGATACGAAAAATATCTGAATGATTGTTCTTTTTGCCCTCAAAATTAAGAATAAATATGAAAACGCCAACTATGAGTCATTAAGATGCCTACTCACGGTGTTGGAGATACCTTCTATGGGGGTATACTAAGCATTACTTACTCCGTTAGTAGGCATCCTTTACAGTCATGGAAGGCATCGATACAACACTTAGTAGGCATCGTTATAAACGTACCCCTGATTTTACCACGTTGTGATAGAAAATTGGTCAACATCTACTTGACTCTTCGGAAAAGCCTTTGTACAAAGGGTAAGCGAAGAGGTAGGTGTTGAGGTAGGTGTTTGAAAGCCAAGACTCCTTTAAACAAAGGACTTTCGAGAAATCCAAGGTAGGTGTTGGCAAAAAGCGGATAATTGTGCTAAAAATCAAGCATCGATAGAGGCTTGGGAGATTGCAGTAAGCAGACTATGAGATTGCAGTAAGCACGCTCTGGGTTTACAGTAAGTAAACTCGGACTTTACTTAGACTAAACCCCCACTTTACTTAGCCCTAACTCCTGAATTCTCTAGAGAATATCAGAGAAAGGTACCACCTTTCTCATAGAAACTAGGCACCTTCCTCGGACTTTAGACTATCCTTTCTTGGCAAAACCACGCTTGTTGTTCGGAGCACAAAGCCTTGATGATCGCAACACGAAGCCTCACATTTTCTTAATTCATGTTCACGAAATATATGTGGGCGCATAAAGGGCACCTTTGCGCCCTGGGAAATGTTGTCTTTCTGCATTTTTCGCTCAAATAATTTGGATATATCCGAATCATTGCATATCTTTGCACTCAAAATTGTATAGACGATGAATTTTGAGATAACGGAACTGTCGGATTTCTCTGGAGAGATGGCGCATATCTATTCTGTTACCCTAAGGGGAGAAGAACAGACATTGCTAGAACAGTTCTTTGATGACAATGCCGAATACGAAGCAGAACTCGCCACCATCGTTGAAAAGCTTATGGTGATGGGAAACGACACAGGTTGCCGATATGAGTTCTTCAAGCATCATGAAGGTGCTCTTGCCGATGGTGTGGCTGCATTGCGCGTTGGCCAGATCAGGCTCTATTGCCTCTATTTCGACCGCACAGCTGTGTTCTTCGGCTCTGGAGGATACAAATCGCCAGAGATAAAGGCATATCAGGAAGATTCCGCACTAAACGAAAAAGCCACACAAATGCGGGAAATCGCAGCTCGTATCAACAAGGCCATAATTGATAAGGATATTGTGATTGAACAGGATGGAAGTATAACAATAAATTATTGGGACGATGAAGACGATTAAGACAAAGAAGGCGACGGGGACACTGGGGAAAATGGTGTCGGAGGTGAATCCCGTGCAGCTCGCTAAGATGCGGAACAGGATGCTCATAGCTGCAAAAATCGCAGATGCCATGCAGGCGCAGCATCTGAATCAGAAGCAGTTTGCCAAACTGATGGGAAAGACAGAATCGGAAATATCCGACTGGCTCTCAGGCGACCGTAATTTTACGATTGACACCCTCTTTGACATCGGCCAGGCGCTGGGAATCACCTTTCTCAGCACCACACTCCATTACACGACGTCCGATACCTACGAGTATCAACCCATGATGGTCAGCGAACCTCTTGAAGATCCTGTGCCATAACTTTCAAACAAGGGAGCAAAGGATTAGGCATCATTGTGCCTTTTGGCCACAGCGGTCATCGACACGGAAATTAATCGATTTTCCGTTTCTCGATGCGCTTGGCTTTTTCCTCGGACGACGGGGAGAGCTTGCCTTTCAGGTAGGCCTCGATGATGAGTCCTGCCATCGGAGCCGCCAGGTCGGCACCAAAGCCACCGTGCTCCACATAGACGGCGATGGCAATCTTGGGATTGTTCATCGGTGCAAAGGCGATAAAGGCAGAATGGTCTTCGCCGGGATTCTCGATGGTGCCCGTCTTGCCACAGATGGGATAAGTGGTCTTGATACTGGTGGCCGTACCTTTTTCCACAGCGAGACGCATACCCTCGACCACAGGTGCATAGGTCTCTTTCGCCACCTTTGTCTGCCGTTTGGTCAGATAGCGCTGATTCGTCGTGTTCTTATGAATATGGGGCACATAGTACCAACCGCGATTGGCTATCGTAACGGCGAGGTTGCAGAGTTGCAGGGGCGTACAGGTGACATCGCCCTGCCCCATGCCGGCCCACCAGATGGTCTTGCCGTCCCAGCCATCCTTATAGCGGCGGTTCAGATAGTCGGCACCCGCTAACAGTCCACCCTGCTCCCCAGCGATGTCGATATGCATCGGCCCGCCAAGACCCATCGACTGCATATAACTTCGCCAAGTGGTGATGGCCTCATCTTTCGACTCATACATAAAGCCGTCGTTGATCATCGATCCGAAGTTGACGATGAACCAGGTGTTACAACTCTGCGCCAGCGCATCTGTCAGGTTGAGGGGCGAACGGTGCTTATGGCAGCCCACCTTGATATTGCCGTCGGTGATGCCGTTGTTGCACTCCATCTTGGTATCAGGCGTGACGATGCCCTCCGACAGGAGCGTCAGGGCCTGCGCCGTCTTGAAGGTCGATCCTGGTGCCATCGGCTTGCCGATGGCCTGGCGCACGTCGTATCCTTGAGGCGTATTGGTAGCCAAGCAGATGATCTCACCGTTCTCCGGATTGATGGCCACGATACTGCCCGTCTTGCCTTTCAGCAGACGCTCGCCCAGTTGCTGGAGCATCGGACGGACGGTCAACGGTCCGTCTGTCGGAAGTCCCTGTGCCCTGACGATTATGCCCGCCAGCAGGGCTGCTAATAATATAAGGTATCTATACATCTTATTTATAAGTATATGTCATTTGCATAGAGATATAGCCATTAGGCCATTTTTGCCGGTCTACATACAGCTTGGCATTGCCCTTGGAGAGCAGGAACAGGTCTGGCCTCACCTCGCTGAACTCAAAGTGCATCTTGTTCTGGCCCTCCGTATAGTCTATCATCTTAATCTGCCAGCACCCGTCGGCGATGTGCACCTGCATATTGTCGAGTCTCACCTTATAGATGGTCCTGCCGCCCGTGGTGTAGCTGCCCATGTATTTCATGTCGGTTTCCTGCTTCTTACGGTATTTCTTCTTCAGTTCCTTTGCCTTGTCGCGCACCTTCTCATAGAACATGTCGTACACATTGGCGCTCATCATACCGTCGTGTTTCAGGAAGGCCTTTACCTGCTTCTCCGTCAGCTTCTGTTTCATCTCCACCATACGCACGTTGGACGTCGTTATCTTGCCGTTGTTGAACACTATGTCCTCGGCCATCGTGATGCCAAACACCTTGTGCTCCATCAGTGCCGACACAATCGGCCCGAAGCCTGCGAGCCTGGCAGCAAAGGTCATGGTACGGCGATGGGGAATCTTTGTCAGATCCATATCCTTGTCGAGCTTGCACGTCACGGAATAGCGCAGTGTCTGCAGACGTTTCTTCAGCGGCTTGGCGTTTTCCAGCACTTGTTTTACCAGATACTCCTCAAACGTCATACCGTCTGCCAGCACCACGACCTCGTTCAGGTTCAACGAGGCTGCGATGTCATGATCTTCCTGGGCCCTGATACCGAAGGGCAATAGGACTACGAGGCAAAACAGTATGTACTTCTTCATCATCGTATCTGTTCAGAAAATCTGCTGCGAAGATACGCAAATATTTTTATTCAAGCGTCACATTTCACAATTCTTTTTAAAATCATCGGCTAAAGTACGGGAAAAAGGCGAGATTTTACTATCTTTGCACTCACATTTAACAAATTATTGTTATCAAAATGAGATACGGAGTGATTGGCACTGGTGCCATTGGTGGATATTATGGAGCAAAATTGGCTCATGCAGGACAGGAACTTCATTTCCTGTTTCACAGTGACTATGAGTATGTGAAACAGCACGGTCTGCAGGTAGATTCCTGCAACGGTTCGTTTCATTTGGACGATGTAAATGCCTATCTGCACACGGAGGACATGCCGAAGTGAGACGTGGTGCTGGTGTGTCTGAAGTCAGTGAACAACGGCAAGTTGCAGACGTTGCTACCTCCATTGCTCCATGACAAGGCTGCGAGTAAGCGAGAGCAGAGTGATGCTCGCATCGACTCTGCCGAGCGTGAGCAGGCTCGACCGAAGGTCAAGACGCTGGTGGTGCTCATTCAGAACGGCATCGGGGTGGAGGAGGATGTGCAGAAGATGTTCCCCAGCGTGCAATTGGCTGCCGGACTGGCCTTTATCTGTTCTGCCAAGACGGAGCCTGGCGTCGTCAATCACCAATGTTATGGCAGCATCAACCTGGCCAACTATTCCTGCAAGGATGAAGCGCTGATGCAGGCTGTGGTGGATGAGTTCCGTCAGGCAGGCATCGAGACGGGACTGGTTGAATACAATGAGGCACGATGGAAGAAAGCCGTATGGAACATGCCGTTCAACGGTATGACGGTAGCACTGCACACACAGACAGACCAATTGCTGAAGAACAAGTCGACGCGTCAACTGATTCGCGAGCAGATGATGGAGGTGGTAAGTGCTGCCCAGCATCTGGGCGTGAAGAACCTGGATGAGGCGTTTGTCGACAAGATGATAGATATGACGGATAACATGACGCCCTCTTCGCCATCCATGCGACTGGACTATGACTTCCACCGTCGTATGGAGATATACTATCTCTACACCCGTCCTTTGGAGATAGCCCGCGAGGCAGGCTGTCCTATGCTGAAACTTGAGATGCTGGAGGCAGAGCTGCGGTTCCTGGAAGAAATACGCTAGAAACGCATTTGAACGATATTGGATGACATACAGCAATAACAATCCGTTTCATATCTCTGCCACGACTTCAATCTCAACTAACGCCCCTTTCGGCAAAGTTTTGACGGCGACAGCAGAGCGTGCGGGATAAGGCTCCGCGAAGAACTCCGCATAGACGGCGTTCATATCGGCAAAGTCGTTCATATCGGCCATGAACACCGTTGTCTTTACTACATTGCCCATCGTCAGACCGGCTTCTTCAAGGATGGCTTTCACGTTGGTCAGCGACTGACGGGTCTGCTCTTTGATGCCTCCTTCAACGAAGTTCCCTGTGGCAGGGTCGATGGGAATCTGACCAGAGGTATATACGAGATTACCCACTTGGATGGCCTGACTGTACGGGCCGATGGCAGCTGGTGCCTTTTGTGTACTGATTGCTTTCATAAACCTAATCACTTAATTCGCGTGCCAAAGATGGTGCAAACCGAATGCAATCGAGCTTACTCGAATTGCTGAGGTGCAGCCCATCTTCGCAAATTTTTTGCAAAGTTACGATAATCTTTGTAGAATCTGCACGATGACGTGAGAAAAAGCGATAAATATACCTAACTCATGGTACGATTTAGAATTTATTTCGTACCTTTGCGCCCAAAATAAAGAAAGACGATGGCAATACAAGATGCAATATTCAGGCGTTCAGAGCTGCTGCTGGGTGACGAGGCGATGGAACGGATAGCCCAGAAACGGGTGATTATCTTCGGCGTGGGCGGTGTAGGCTCTTGGTGCGCTGAAAGTCTGATTCGCAGCGGTATCAAGCAGTTGACGATTGTAGACTCAGACCGCGTGTGCATCACGAATATCAATCGCCAACTGATGGCTACTACCAAAACCATTGGTCAGGTGAAAGTGGAAGCACTGAAAGAGCGTTTGCTCAGCATTAATCCCTCAGCAGAGATAATGGCATTGCAGAAGATATTCTCGCAAGAGACTGCTGAGGAGTTTGATCTTGATAGCTACGACTACATCATCGATGCCATCGACTCTCTGAAGGATAAGGCGCTGCTCATCCTGATGGCAACCCAGTTCCCATCTTCCAAGTTTTTCTCATCGATGGGTGCTGCGCTGAAGATGGATCCAACTCGCATTAAAGTAACTGAGTTTTGGAAGGTGCAGGGTGATCCTTTGGCTCGTGCTTTGCGAAAGAAATTTAAGAGCCAGGGAAAGTACCCCAAGCGTAAATTCCAATGCATCTATAGCGATGAATTATTGGAGAACAAAGGCCACAATGCCACCTGCGGCAACGAGCAATGTATGTGTCCCAAAGCAAAGAATGGTCCAGGTGACCAAAGTCTCCTGAACCATGAATGGTGTTCTTCGAAAGCCCAAATCAACGGCACCCTTGCCCACATCACCGCCATCTTCGGCTTCATGCTGGCGGGATTGGTCATTCAGGACGCCACGAAAGCCTAATCTTCCTTTACTATCGGATAGAGCTCGATGAACTCGCCCTGATGGTTTTGGCCGTCATTAATGAGTTCAGCAAACTTCTGGCCGACAGTCTTGATGTTGTGGAAACCAGGGAGCGACATATTGCCGTTGAGGTCGGTGGTCGTAGGACCTGGGTGAACAGAGAAGATCTCCACAGGCGTACCTGCTTGCTGGAATTCGATAGCCATCACACCCATCATAGCATTCTGTGCTGCCTTGCTGGCCACGTAGGCTAACGGGTGCCAGTAAGGACTGATCTCTGAGGGCACAGTGACGTTGGCGACGCGGCCATTGTTCTTAGCAATCAGAGGAATCAATGCCTTGGTGAGGGCGAAGGTGCCGATGAAGTTCACGTCGAGGGTCTCGCGGATGACGCTGATCTCCGTATGCTCGCTGTCCACACTCATGTCGCCAGGAATACCGGCATTGTTCACCAGCAGCGATAACTCAGGAAATCGCTCTTTGATCTCCTTGGCAGCCTTCTTGATATTGGCGAGGTCTTTCAGTTCAATGTTCACCCACCCTAACACGTCGATGCCTTCAGCCTTCAACTCGCTGATGGCTTTCTCTGCGCGCTGCTCGTTGCGTGCGCCTATAATCACCTGCCAGCCACTCAGGCCGAGGTGCTTGGCAATTCCGAATCCGATGCCCTTATTGGCACCTGTCACTAAAACAATTTCCTTACTCATTATGATATCTTATTAGTTAATCGGCTGCAAAGGTACAAACTTTAGAGATATCTACCAAATTATACATCAAATATAGAAAATATGACTAAATATTAATCAAATAGAGAAAATCATTCTAACCTAAACGCTTAAAATGCCCCCAAACAGAATAAAACTCTGAATCATCGCATATAGATGAAAGAGAACGTCGCCGATTTATGCAAATCTTTGTCAATCTTGGCCGAAACACAAGAGTCAGACAACACATTCTCCTAAGCCCTGACGGTCATAATCGCCATCAGGGCTGCCAATAATATTAGGTACCTTACATCTGAGACGATACCCTTGTTATCGGATGTCGAGCAGTCTGTTGAAGCCTGTTAATGTGAGAATCTTCTGCACTTCGCCCTCTACATGGGTGAGTATCATACTTCCTCCTTTGGCGGCGCTTTCTTTTTTCAGTTGTAGCAGACCACGAAGGCCCAGACTGCAGATATATTCCAACTTGGCACAATCAAGTTCGATGCGCTTGTTGGCATTGGCCATCAGGGGTTTCAGGTCTTCCAGAAACTGTGAGGCCTCGGCTGTGTCGATCCAGCCGGTAAGGATTCCAAGATAGGAACCGTTTTGTTCTTTAATCTCGATATTCATAGTTTAATTATTTATTTTTTTAATGTTTTCGTCAGCGTGAGTACGTTGTAGCCATCGGCCGTGCGCTCGTAGTTTACCGTGTCCATGATGGCCTTCACAAGGTGTATGCCCAGACCGCCTATCTGGCGCTCGCTCAGTTCTGCTTCCACATCTACATCTGCATGCTGTGTGGGGTCGAAGGGTGCACCGTGGTCCTTGATGACCAGCGTCAGTATGCCCTCTGACACTTTTGCCGTCAGTTCCACATGACCTCTGATGCCCTTGGGATAGGCGTAGTTGATCACGTTGGCCACCCATTCCTCGATGGCGAGGTTGAGCGTCTTGAACGTTTCGTCGTCGATGTCATGCTCGCGGCATACTGAGAGGAAGAAGCCACGCATACGACTCACCTCCGTCATCTCATTTTTCATGATGATGCGCCGAGGAGCCGCCGAGTGGTTCTTCTGCGATGCGCCATGACGCAGGAAGAGCAGCGTCAGATCGTCGCCCTGCACCGTTCCGTCGGCAAACACGTTAACGTGCTGCTTCAGATAGTCTATCACCTCGATGGCCGATGCCTGCTTGTTCTTTTCCAGGTCGTGCAGCAGCCGGTCTTCGCCAAAGAGTTTCCTGCCACCGTCGGCAGAGATGTACATCGCCTCTGTCAGTCCGTCAGTATAGAGCAACAGGGCTGTATTCTCTGGGAAGGCTATCTGCTGTTCCTCGTAACGGTAGTGATCCTGAATGCCGATGGGCAGATTGGTCTCAACATCCAATAGCTGGCACTGTCCGTCGGCGGTTATCAGGGCAGGGGCATTGTGGGCGGCATTACAATAAGTAAGGTGGTGGGTACGCAGGTCGAGCACCCCCACGAAGGCCGTAACAAACACCAGCGATTCGTTGGCCGAAGCAATGGCGTGGTTCATCTCGCGCATGATGTTGGCGGCACTCTGATAGTTGCCCGCCAGATTACGGAAGAGGGTACGTGTGACAGCCATGTAGAGCGATGCGGGCACGCCTTTTCCGGCCACATCACCGATGATGAAGAACAGTTCATCGTCCTCGATGATGAAGTCGTACAGGTCGCCGCCAACCTCCTTGGCAGGGGTCATCGAGGCAAAAAGATCCAGATCGTCTCGTTCAGGAAACACCGTGGTCAGCATGCCCATCTGTATGTCGTGGGCTATGACGAGCTCGCTCTGCAGTCGCTCCTTGCTGGCAGTGGTTGCCTGAAGTTCATTGATATGCTGTTTCAGGGAGGTCTGCATATACTCAAACGCGTTGCGCAACTGTAGCAGTTCGTCCTCTGAGTGAATCTTCGGCAATGGGGTATCAAGATTGCCGTCGGCGATGCTCACTGCCGACTCAGCAAACTGTTGCAGCGGTCGTGACATCTGGTAGATGGCCCAAGTACAGAACACAAACAGCGACGTCAGTCCGACAATGAACACGATGGTACCGTATTTCACGATCTGATGGGTCAGCGGCAGCGTCATGCTGTCGCCAGTGAAATGGAAGAACAGCACTACGGCCACCAAGAATACGGCTGCCGCAATACCCATGATACGGAAACTCAGTCTTGCAGCAAACGACTTCCTGTAAGCCAGGTCGTACTTATATTCGAAATTCGGCGCTTCTACCACTTTAGATTGGTATGTTTTGAGTTGTTAAAGCGACTCCTTCAGTATGTTGGCCAATGCTACCACCTTTTGGTTGGTTTCGTCAGTCTTCTGCTCGTCAATCTTGGCAGAGACAAAGCCCATGTTCTCCACCTGCCAGTAGTTGCAGATGTCGCGGAACTCGGCAGTGGCTCCGTCATAGACACCAGGAGAATATGACGACATCAGCAGCGCCATCTTCTTCACCTTGGCGGGCTTGTTCACGCAGTACATGCGTTGGATGGGAGCGTGAATCTGAGCGCAGAGCGTGAAATAGTAGATGGGTGCAGCCAGCACCAGCACCTCAGCCTCGTTCATCAGCGGGTAGAGTTCCTGCATATCGTCCTTCTGGATGCAAGCGCCATTGCCTTTATTGTGACAATACTCACAGGCCAGACAACCTGCAATCTTCTTCTTCGACACGTTCACCAGCGTCACCTCATGACCTGCTGCCTCGGCAGCCTTCTTGTACTCTTCCGCCATCCAAGCGGTGTTACCATTTGCTCTCGGAGAGCCTTGTAAAATCAGAATCTTCATAATCGTATTTGTTTAGTCCATATAATCATGTGCAAATATACGAAAAAAATCCCAAATCGACATCATCTCGGCTTGGGATTTAGGATTTATTGGGATTTATGCTGTTAATCTGTACTCATCAGGCTCTTCCCTTAAACGTATATCCAATACCCTCAACGGCTGCACGGATGGCCTCTTCGGTAGCGGGGCCTTTGATGGTGAGGGTGTTGGTAGAGGCACTGGCCTTGGCTTTCTCTACACCAGGGAGATTCTCGACGGCACGAACTACGGCTGCCTCGCAATGGCTGCAATGCATGTCCTCGACACGATAGACGGTCACGTCGGGGTCTAAGGGCTTTGGGGCGGTAAACTTGCTGAAAAACTTCATCATAAGAGCAAATATAATTAATAATGTTAATACTGTGGCGCAAACAATCTTGAACGTACTGGGCAAGGCGGATGTGCTCATGCAGCAAGCATCTTGGGCAGCGACGGAGAAGTCGATACCCATAGCATTAAGCAACAGTCCGAAGAGGACAGCAAAGCCCACGATGGTCATCAGATAAATCGAAGTGAAGAGACGCCCCATCGACTTGTGAACCACAAGGATGGAAGCCAGATTAACGGCAGGGCCTGCCATCAACATCACGAGTGCTGCACCTGGCGAGAGTCCCTTCATCATCAGAGCTGCAGCTACTGGTATGCTACCTGTCGAACAGATATACATAGGTACGGCGATGACCAGTATCACCAGCATCTGCAACAGCGGTTGACTACCGAAGCTAAGGAAGAACTCATCAGGTACAGCCACCTGAATCAATGCCGCAACAACAAGTCCAATAAGCAGTCGCAGACCGATGTCGCGAAGCATATCATAGTAGGCATACTTCAGTACGCGCCAAATCCTGTTTCCGCTTTCTACTTGGCATGAAGCGGACACATCCTCCTTCACGTCATCTTCACGAACCAAACGGTTTACCAACAATCCACCGCAGACACCTGTGATAAGCGCTGCCGTAGGACGGATAATCGCAAAGCCCAGTCCCATCAGCGAGAAGGTAGCCAGAATGGAGTCGATGCCCGTCTGTGGTGTGGCAATGAGAAACGAGGCAATGGCGCCCTTCGAAGCTTTCTCGTTTCTGAGTCCGATGGCTGTTGGGATGACGCCACACGAACACAGCGGCAGGGGTACACCCAACAGCGCCGCCCATAGCACAGAAAACTTATTGTTACGCGAAAGATAGTTGGCATAAAACCTTTGCGGTACGAACACGTGCAGCACCCCTGCGATGAAGAATCCCAGCAACAGGTAGGGAGCCATCTCGCAGACCACGTTCAAGAGCGATGTGAGAAAACCCTGTAAATCCATAACCATGCTGCAAAGGTACGAAAAATATTTCGTCGCTCGGCCTAAAAGGACGCTTTTTTTGAAAGAACCCAGTTGCAAAGAAGCATAATTATTTCTTTACTCCAATGATCGTGGCATACGTAGGTTTCTTACGGTGGACTTCCGTCTGGGTAAAACCTGCTTCGTCGAGCAGCTTTTTCAGATCCTCCGGCGAATAGGCTGTCATGCCCTCCACTACATTTGTCCACTTGGAATCGCTGTCTACAACCTCTACCAAGATGGCGAACTTACTACCCTGCTTCAGTACACGGCGTACCTCCTGCAGACAATTAGGTAGGTTGGGCCAGAAATAAACGGTCTCTACAGCCGTTACGAGGTTGAACTTCCCATCCTCGTAAGGTAGTTTCTCGGCTGACCCCAGAGTGACAAATACCTGTTTGTCGAGCACCTCTGCATTCACCTTTTTGGCCTTCGCCACACTCTCTTCAGAGATATCGATGCCATAGACCGTTGCTCCCCTACTCCGTTTCAGCAGTCGCTGCAAGGTCGCTCCGCCGCCGCATCCGATGTCAAGCATCGTCCAGCCGTCCTGAATATTGACGAGTTTCAGTCCCCAGTTCGTCAGTGGCGCATGACAGAGGTTCATAAACTTCAGCATGGCACGTCCCATCCGTCCTTGCGGACAGGCACAGTTTGTGAATAGTTTCTTTATTAGTTCCATAATCTTTTTTCTTTTATAAAAAGGTGGCAGATCGTCACCGACCAACCACCTCACTAAACAAATACTCTTTATGAATTTTATACCTGTGACTATAAGCTGGAAGAGATGGCGGCAATCCAGGCCTCGATGCGGGTGTCGGTCTTGTCATCCTCATTGATGTCGTCGAGGGGCAGACCGATGAATTTGCCGTCAATCACAGCCTCAGAGTCGTCGAAGGTGTAACCGTCGGTTTCAACAGCACCGATGAACTTGGCACCGCTATTCTTAATACCGTTGTACAGTTCGCCTATGCCGCCTACGAAGGTGTCGCTATACGATGAGCAGTCGCCGCAGCCGAAAATGGCGATAGTCTTACCACTGAGATCGGCACCTTGGAGTGTCTTCAGTCCATCGTACCAGTCATCCTGCAATTCTCCTGCGCCCCACGTCGAGGTGCCGAGAATCAGATTCTGGTTGGCTGCCACGATGTCGGCTGTCAAGTCCTGTACGTTCAGGGCCTCGCAGCCCAGTTTCGAGGCGATCTTCTCAGCGATGGCCTCGCAAGTTCCTGTCGAGGAACCATAAATTACAATTGTTGCGTTCATTTCTCTTATTATATTATTATGGAAAGAAATTACAAGAAATTAACCAGAAATTTCTGAATAATTAATGATCATTTCTTTCAGGTTAAACATTCAATTCCTGTTGTTACATTTGCCGTCGCATTTGCCCTGTCGGGTGAGGACAGGCTGCGCCTCGGCAAAGCTCAAGCAAACTTGGCTCTGCTCTCGTCTTGCACTGTCCTTACGTTTGCAATACCTTTCGCACTGAGCGCAGATGTCGTAGCCGAGCATAGCTCCAAGGATAAAATCCTCTTCGGGCGTGAGTTGATGGAGAGGACGAGTGACAAAAAGACGGATAGCCTCCAGACACTCGCGCCGTCCGAAGTACACGTTCAGGTTCTGCTGTCCGGCTGGCTGCAGCAGGTATGGAATGCCCTGACTCTCCAGTCGTTTTATGGTTTGCTCACTATATTTCTTATTACAGGTAAACAGCACCATGTGGCGCACACCTTTGTGCAGTTCGTAGATGTGGTTCATCAGAACCTTAAGCGTTGCTTGAGCCTGCTCTCGCTTACTCGCAGCCTTGAGCTCCACGGGAGTTGTTGTCGTTCTCATTTTTTGTTGTATTTTAACTGGGTGCAAAGGTACGGCAAATAAATAAGGTACGCAATACCTAAAAACGAGTGTTTTAAGCATTGCGCACCTGCAAAGTCCTGCAAAAGCAGGTTAATCAGAAGTAGGTATTCTACATGCTCTCCTTCAGTATCTCCGTGATATCCTCTTTTGTCAGGTTCAGATAGCCTGCGGGATAGACGACGGTGGTCTCGGTGATGCCTGGAATCATATCGGCGGTGGCGCCGAGTTCGCTGATGGTGAGGGGCAGACCAATCTCCAGCATCCAGTCCTTCAGAGCTTGCAAGCCAGCCTCAGCCAGTTCGCGTTCTGTCTTGCCCTCCGTCGAGATGTCCCATACGTTATGCGCAAAACGGGCAAACTTAGGTAGACCGTTTTCCATCGCCCTGCGATAATAAGCCATCGAAACTGAAGCCAGCGCGTAGCCGTGAGGGGCATGCGTCCAGGCTCCTACGCTATGGCCTATCATGTGTACCATCCAATCCTCTTTCTTGCCCTGTCCGATGAGCGTGTTCAGTGCCCAAGTGGCTGTCCACATGATATTGGAGCGAGCCTCGTAGTCCTGCGGATTCTTTACGGCGATACGAGCGGAATGGATGACAGAACGCATCAAGCCCTCGGCGAGATAGTCGCTCGTGTTGTCGTCGAAATCAGAGAAATACTGTTCCATGATGTGGTTCATGATATCGTAGATGCCTGCCTTCATCTGATTCTCAGGAACGGTCATTGTGAACTTCGGATTCAGGATGGAGAACTTCGGCATCAGACGGCTGTCAAATACATGGCCCACCTTGAACGTGTGCTCAGCATCAGTAATCACCGTGCCGGCATTCATCTCCGAGCCCGTTCCAGCCATCGTCAGGATGCAAGCAACGGGCAACAGACGTTGGTCAGCATCGGGCTGTTCCTGCTTCAGCCAGAACTTATCCCAATAGTCGCCTTCGTAATATACCGAGGCTGCTACGGCCTTCGAGTAGTCACACACGCTGCCACCGCCCAGGGCCAAAATCAAGTCCACCTCGTTCTCACGGGCTATCTTCACACCCTCGTTCAATTTCTCCAGCGTGGGGTTGGTCATCACGCCTGGATTCTCCACGATGGTCTTGCCGGCATCCTTCAGGATGGCAATCACCTGATCATAGATACCGTTGCGCTTCACGCTGCCGCTGCCGTAGTTCAGCAGCACCACTGGTCCGTAATTTTTCAGCTCGTCCTTGAGGAAATTCAAAGACTCATCACCAAAATACAGTTTGGTGGGATTGTAGTAAGAAAAGTTTCCTAACATGGTCGTATTATTATTTGTAAATTTGTGTATTATAGATTCTTCACCCAATCCTCCAAATCTTTCTTAGAGGCACGATTCAGAAGCTTGCCTTCTTTCCAGTTGACATCAGGATAAGCGGCTTTCAAGTCTTCGCATGCTTTCTTAATGCTGCTGCCGCCAGATGTGGCGAAGGGAATCATAGTCTTGCCTTTGAAGTCGTATGCCTCCATGAAGGTGTTGATGATAGTGGGGCAGGTGTACCACCAGATGGGAAAGCCGACATAGATGACATCATAGTCCTGCATGTTCGTGAGTTTGTCCGTGATAGCAGGACGAGATGACTTATCCTGCATCTCCACGCTGCTGCGACTCTGCTTATCTCGCCAGTCGAGGTCAGCATCCGTATAGGGCTGTGCTGGCTTGATTTCGTGTAGCGTTCCGCCCGTCACTTCTGCCAACTGCTGGGCCACGCCCTTTGTCACACCCGATGCCGAGAAATAGGCTACTAATACTTTTTCCATTTCTTTACTCTCCTTTGCTTTGTTTCCTTGTGAGCAGGCACTCAGGCTCATAGTCAGTACGAGTGCCAGCAAAATCAATAAAATCTTCTTCATATTATTCATTTTTGGTTATTGTGTTTAGTGGACGATAGCCGTGCTCTGCCATGAGGGCATCCCAGTTCCTCGGCAACTCAATCTTTACCGTCGAATAGCCGCCACCAGGCATAGTCTGTAGCTTGTTGCGGGCAGCATCGCCAGTGATGAGGAACTGGGTCATACCTTGACGCATAGTGGGGATGGTCTCAATGGTAGCATCAGGAGTGTCGTACCATTCGGACGTGGCGGTCTGGGCAGCTCCCTCAGTGCGGCGCAGGTGGCCAGTGTATTGGCGCAGGTTGTGCTCGCCGCCGTCCTTGGCACCGCCAGGGTTGGCGTAGTAGTTGGCAAAGGCGCGCGCCTTCAGCGGTCGGCGCGAGGCGTCGATAAGGTAGTCCTCCAGCTCTTCTGGTGTAGGATAGGCCTGAGCGAGTATGGCTGCTACAGGCTCCGTCATGAGGATGGTGCGGAACGTGTATTGGCGACCACTGCCCAGGGCGAACTGACAACGCTCGCTGATGTCCCATGCCAAAAGTTGGGCGATGCGCTGCGGGTCGGTAGTAGAGGGTGCCATATTGTTGCCCCAAAGCAAAGTGGAGGCAGCGGTGATGGTATTGTCAGTTGCCTGATAGCCAGCGCGCACATGGTAAGGCTGCCACCTGATACGTTGGCAGGCGGCCTCGTCCTCGACCATGCACCACGACATAGGATAGCCAAAGGTACCCATGCGGTCTTGTTTGACGTAGTAGCCGCAGAGGTTCATCAGCGCGAGGTTCATGAAGCGGCCGATGGCCATATTGGCCGACTCGTTGATCTGACCCTGTCCGCAGTCAATGCCCAGCTGTCGCGCCACAGGTCCGTTAAGCCAGCAGAACGGAATCCAGGCATGGGTCGAGGCCAGTGTGCGGCGAAAGTCAGGACCGCCCAAGGCTTTCGTCAGGGCGATGAGAATGGGCATCAGTTCGGGCTTGCAACCTGCCATCACACCGTTCACGGCTACATGCCACGCCGTTGTGTTGCGGTGGGCAATGGGTAGCACGGCCACAGTTTCGTCCCATCGGTAATCAGTGAAGCGCATCATCTCGCTGACGCGCTCGAACGTAGGCGGCACGATAGGTAGTCCATCAGTCCACTGCATGTCGGCAAAGTAATTGTTCACCTCGTCCAGCGTACCGAAGAATACATCATCGCGCAGGTCGCCACGGGCAGACTTTAGCGCTGCAGCCGTCTCTTCGGCAGTAATCTGACGTGTCAGGGCATCGACAATCTGCGGCCACAGCACTTCACGCGTGTTTTTTATGAGCACGTCCTCGCTGTCCAAGGCGAAAGCACCAGGATATTCAGCCACGCGCATCACGGGCACACCGTTGTTTAGCGCCGTATAACGGGCTTGCGTCGTGAAGCCCGGCGCACAGATGATAACTGACGGGATGCCGATGTACTCTGCCGCCAGACACGAGCCCATCTCCTTCGGTGTACAGAGTCCGCAGCCGCCATTGCCAGCAATGACAGCATCCACCTTCAGTTCGCGCAGCCGTAGCTGAAAATCATCCTTCGCCCGCCGCGTGATACCAGGGGCTGGGTAAGGTCCTGCCGTGCCCACCTCGTCAAGCAGTAGCACCCGCGACGTGGGATAATGCTTTGTTATCAAACGCTTGATTTCAGGATGCGTCACGCGACTCATGAAACTCACGCCCACCACGGCAATCGTCTTGCCGTTGAGCGTCTGCAGGCGCGGTGCCTGGCTGATAGGATCCACCGTTCCGCGACCAACGGGCGACACCACCGCATAGCCAGCCTCACCCTTTTGTACTGCCGATGTCACTCCCTCACCCACCTCACACGTCTCGTCACAGACCATCCGCTCCTGTCCGAACACATATCCGGCGAAGAGGAGAAAAGAAAAAAATAGAATAATCCGCTGTTTCATCTTGTAGCTTGTTTACTATTATGACGCGGCAAAGGCATAAAAGTTTAAATCCCAAAACAGTGTTGAGATTCTGCTTTGGGATTTATAATTGCTTGTGACTTCTCTTTAGAGCTTCGCTATGAGGTCGATAATCTTCTGCTTGGTTTCCTCCGTCTTCTGCTCATCAATCTTGGCAGAGACAAAGCCCATGTTCTCGACCTTCCAATAGTTGCAGATGTCGCGGAACTCAGCAGTGGCTCCGTCATAGACACCAGGAGAATATGATGACATCAGCAAAGCCATCTTCTTCACATTGGTGGGTTTGTTGACGCAGTACATACGCTGGATGGGAGCCTGAATCTGGGCACAGAGCGTAAAGTAGTAGATGGGCGCAGCCAGTACCAGCACCTCTGCCTCGTTCATCAGTGGATAGAGTTCCTGCATATCGTCCTTCTGGATGCAGGCACCATTACCTTTAGTATGACAGTACTCACAAGCCAGACAGCCTGCAATCTTCTTGCGCGACACATTCACTAGCGTCACCTCATGACCTGCTGCCTCGGCAGCCTTCTTGTACTCTTCCGCCATCCAAGCGGTGTTACCATTGGCTCTCGGAGAGCCTTGCAAAATCAGAACTTTCATAATCGTATTGTGTTTAGTTAATATAATCTTGTCGCTTACTCTGACTTTTTACCGTACTCGTTGAAAAAAAAACCTTTTTCATAATTTTCTTGTCTTGATTCTTAAACTATGTTGCAAATATACTCGTTTTCACTGAATTATGACTACCTTTGCCCCAAGTTTTAAGAAATAATAGGATATGAAAGAAGAACAGTATAAATTATTGGTCAGCCAGATTGCTTCGCTCATTGATGGTGAGAAAGACATGATAGCCGTTATGAGCAATGTGGTTGCGGCCATTCATCAGACAATGGGATTCTGGTGGACGGGATTCTATCGGGTGGTAGATAACGAGTTGGTGCTTGGCCCATTCCAAGGTCCTGTGGCATGCATGCATATACCATACGGAAAGGGCGTGTGTGGTACGGCTTGGCAGCGTAGTGAAACAGTCATTGTGCCAGACGTTGAACAGTTTCCTGGCCATATAGCTTGTAGCAGCGAGTCAAAGTCTGAAATTGTAGTGCCTGTGTTTGGCAGCGACGGCAAGGTGATCGCGGTACTTGATATTGACAGCGAACACCTGGCGACATTCGATGACATAGACCGCAAGTATCTGGAGGACATCTGTAAACTGATTAAAGATGGTGTCTGAGTCGTTATCGTGAAGGCCGCACCTGGCACTACACCATCCAAAAAACCACTCCTACAGAATAAAAATAGGTACGCAGCGAACGCTGCCGATAAAATCACCGCCCGCTGCCGATATTAGCAGCGGGCGCTGCCGATTATTTCCCCGCCCGCTGCGAAGTAGCGTGGTACGTCCTTTCTCCCTGTCTCCTTGGCACTTCCACCCTGTTTGCTACGTCCTCTCTCCCTGTTTGCTACGTCTAAACGATCGAGAAAGTACGTCCATCCATCATTTTATAGCCTTTTCCCATCACGATTATTACTTTTTCTGTATTTTCCGCATCGTATTTCAAACCTGTTGGTTGAATTTTTAAAAAAAAGATGTAACTTTGCATGCAAAAAGGAACACTTGACTCTATAATGAATTGCATCGTCCTTTCCATATTCCTGCTGAGCATCGGCGCGAGTTTCATCCAGCGCACCACGGGCTTCGGATTCGGCATCTTCATCATGACGATGCTGCCGTTCCTTTTGCCAAGCTATGGCGAGGCCACGACACTCTCAGGCCTGCTGGCTATCACAACTTCTGCAGCTATCGTCTGGCGGTTGCGTAGCTACGTCACTTGGCAACGACTTTGGCCGATTCTGCTGACGTTCATTATCGTCTCGACCGTTGCTATCTTTGCCCTGACGTGCATCGAAGATCATATTCTGCGGCGAATCCTTGGCGTGGCGCTTATCCTAATTAGCATCTATTTCATGCTGTTTAGCCAAAAGATTAAGTTGCCAACCACAAAGAAAGTACAGGTAGGCGCAGGAACGTTGAGCGGACTGATGGGCGGTTTCTTCGGCATGCAAGGCCCGCCTGCCGTGCTTTACTTCATCCAGAGTGAGCCGACAAAGGAACACTACATGGCGATGGCTCAAACCTATTTCCTGATTGGCAATCTGATGATGACGGGCGTGAGAGCCTACAACGGTTTCTTTACTACGGCTGTCGCCGTTGACTATCTCTATGGCCTCGGCGGTGTCATTATCGGCACTCTATTGGGTGCTTACGTCTTCAAGCGCATTCCCAACCACATCTTCCGTTACATTGTCTATGCTTATATCTGCATCAGCGGAATCATCATTCTGATAACAAATTAGATCCAATCCCGGGGACAGAAATACGTACCTTTGAGCTATGCTCGAAGATACTCACGTTCTCTGACCTAAAGGTGCAGAAGTGTGGCGTTGCAATCGAAAAAACCAAAATTATTTGGCTTTTTGCTCACTTATTCGTACCTTTGAGCTTCGCTCGAAGATACTTTCGTTCGGAAATGAAAAGAAAAACGCGCTTTTCTTTTGCATTTCTCTCACTTATTCGTACCTTTGTGGCAAATTATAGCAAACGATAGAAACGATTGAGTTTTTAATGGATTCTAAATGACGCAACAAGGGAAGAGAGCAATAGTCATAGGAGCATCGTCTGGCATTGGACTGGAGGTTGCAAAACTTCTGATAGAACAAGGTTGGACGGTAGGTGTTGCTGCACGACGTGTGGAACTACTGCAAGGCATTGGTGCCACTGCCGCTGAACGAATAGATGTAACAAGTAATGAGGCAACCGAAGCATTACAGCGGCTTATCGAAAAGACCGGAGGCATGGACTTGTTTTTCTATGCTTCAGGCATTGGCAAGCAAAACAGGGAATTGAAAGAGAACATAGAACTGGCTACGATGCAGACCAACGGCGTGGGCTTTACGAAAATGATAGGCGAGGCATACAGATACTTCGCCGGTCATGGAGGTGGACACATAGCGGCCATCACATCCATTGCTGGGACAAAGGGACTTGGCCCTGCACCATCTTATTCTGCCACGAAAGCCCTGCAGAACGTCTACCTGCAAGCGCTCGAACAGCAAGCTCTGAGCCGTGGGCTGAACATTCACTTTACGGACATACGCCCAGGCTTTGTCGATACGGCTCTACTCAGTGGCGACTTGACTTTCGGTCGAGACTGCTCACACTCGGCCATTCAAACAGAGCTTGATGGCTCTCGCTCAACCGCAGCCTTTCATTACCCTATGATGTTAAAGCCTGGGGAAGTGGCAAAAGAGATAGTTTATGCCATCAACCACAAGAAGCACATCCGTATTATCGATTGGAAATATCGTGTGCTGACAGCCTTTTGGCGCAGAATTCCACGATGGCTATGGCGCAGATTCAAATTATAGACCATTATGGGAATTAATGAAATACTGGACATGGAATAAACAATGATAGAGATTCGGGAAGCAAACAAAAACGACAGCGTATGAAACAAATACAGTATAAAACACAGGGAACTTGCTCGCAGCTGATTGAAGTGACGGCTGACGAGAATGACATCATCCAGGACGTGTATTTCGAAGGCGGATGCAGTGGAAACCTTCAGGGAATCTGCCAACTTGTGAGGGGACAACGGATTGACGATGTCATCCACAAGCTCAACGGCATCCGCTGCGGTCTCAAGCGAACATCCTGCCCCGACCAGCTTTGCCGCGCACTGGAACAACTGAAACTGATGATAGACCACCACTAACACGGCTGCCATACCGTGCAGTCCATCAAGGATCTCTAAGTTGAATTCCTCCTCACTCGGTAAATCCTTAGAAGGAAAGTTCCTTCGCAGAGTTGGCAACAGGGAAAGAAAATGACCCAAGCATCTTTTCAGCCAATGGCACATACCAGTCACGGACTTCCTCGGCTGTTGGCGTGTGAGCACCAGGGAAGTGGTAGGTCGTGTCGTAGTGCTCCAAGAAGAGCGGTTCAAAATGCGCCAACGTGTCCTGCTCACCGAACAACCCCCAAATACGGTCTTTGTAGTCGTGATTGCAATTGTCAAACTGGATAGCCTCCATCTCGGCAAACTCCTCAATCAAGGCTTCGTCAATGACAAAGTTCTGCTTGCCGTCCTTTCGTAGCGACTTGTACTGATGCTCACCGATACGCTGTTTCAGGAACTCTGTCATCTTGAAGTGCGGATTGCCCAGCAAGGCAGGAATGCCCGCGACGGGAGCCACCATCTGAGCATAGAACGCCCCGCAGCTGTTGCCAATTAGGAGGTCAGGCTGTTCACGGTCTATCAATTCGCGGATGAATCTGACAGCTTCCTTCGGATGCATCGGCAAGTCGGGCGTTATCACCTCCGCACGACCTGCGAAAGCCTCGCGCAAAGCCATCGCCGGTACGCACTGGCCACTGGCATAGAATCCGTGTAGGAACAAGATCTTCTTCATAAAACATATTGAAACATCCGCAAAATTAGCTATTTTCATCTTTTTTCTCGTACTTTTGCACCAATTATTTAGGATAGTTTAGGATTTACACCCGAAAACATAAAAATGCAATAGTGTGAAAAGGCAAGTGAACGATGCGGTTTCTTATCCCATTACCACATCAAGCACCATCATCAGGACAAAGCCAATGGCAAAACCAATGGTACTGAGATTAGAGTGCTGACCGCTGGAGGCTTCTGGGATGAGTTCTTCAACAACGACGTAGAACATGGCTCCGGCGGCAAAGGCGAGCATGTAAGGGAGGACGGGCATCAGTAGCGAGGCGAGCAGTAGGACTGCGATTGCCCCTACGGGTTCTACGGCTCCGCTCAATAAACCGATGAGAAACGAACGCCAACGACTGTTTCCTGCGGCTCGCATCGGCATGGAGATGATGGCTCCTTCTGGGACATTCTGAATGGCGATACCCACCGCGACTGCCAGCGCACTGGCGAGGGAAATATTCGACGCCCCGCTGTCAGCTCCTGCAAACACCACGCCGACAGCCATACCTTCAGGCAGGTTGTGGATGGTGACAGCAAGGGCCAGCATTGCGGTCTTCGACAGATGCGAGCGCATACCTTCGGGCTTATCCGTGCCGATATGCAAGTGGGGTGTCAATTCATCAATGAGCAACAGGAATCCCATACCTAATAGGAATCCTACGGCGGCAGGGAACACAGACCATGCGTTAGTCTCATTATCAATTATCAATTGTCCATTATCCATTGAGGACATCTCCATCGCTGGAATCAGCAGCGACCACACCGATGCGGCCACCATCACGCCCGATGCAAAGCCCAAAAGTGCCTTTTGAAGTTGAGCCGACATTTCGTCCCGCATGAAAAACACAAAGGCTGAGCCGAGCATCGTGCCCAGCAGCGGAATCAGCAGTCCTATAATCAATGTTGTCGTCATCGGTTGCAATGTTGCGATTTAGCGAGTGCAAAGAGCTTGCTCGATTTGCCGAGCGTGAGAACTCGAGCTCTGCTCGCTTGCCTAAGCAAGAACTTCGCGCATTCAGTGCGCAAAGTTACAACTTTTCTTTGAATTTTGCAATACTCAAATCAGAAAATATGCAAAAGGAGAGTCGAAGTCACCATTGTCGCTTTCTTGATAAAGTCTCTTCTGTCCATAAGTATATCGTCATTCGCTTTTTTATGTTGTTATTGAAAATCGATGGCTGCCAAGACCAGGAACATATAGTGGGAAGAACCGCCGCCGAGGACGTATTCGATCTGCTGCCAGAGGAAGGGGAATTCCAGAAGTTCAGGGAAGTCCGGGCGGATGAGGGCGGTGCCGCTGACCACACCGCCGGGAATGTAGCTCCAGTCGGCACGGTTCAGTCCGTAGGCAACAGTAGCGCTACGGGCTCCCACGCCTGAGGCAAACGAGGCGGTGTTGCTGCCGGGATGACAGCCAAGTACGAAGTTCAAAGCATTATAAACCGTCTCCTTGGGGAAGATGTCGGGATAGGCATCGGTCAGGAAGTAGTACTCAAAACCGAAGCGCTGGATGTCCCATCCTGCACCCCAGATGCTAGGGCGGTAGGGCACACCGTATGGGGTCTCAGCGGCCTGATGGTCGAGCTGGGCCTTGTAGTCGGCGAGGGCGGTGCGGAATGCGGCAGCGAAAGCGCGGTAGGCCTTACTGTCGCGGCTGCTGATGCCCTTGGACTGGCTCTTCGCCTCAAGCTGTTTGGCAATACGGGCGGTGAACCAGCCTGTGCGGGCAATGTTCTTGACGATGGCATCCTGCCGGGTAAGTATAAAGTCAAGGTAATCGACCTCACCCGTGGTCAGATACAGTTCGACAGCAGCCTGAAGCTTCATGCCCGCCATGCGGTCGTTCACTTGAGTCTGTTGATAGAGTTCGGCGGCGATGTCAAGACACTCCCGAGCCAACGCATCGTTGAAGCCACGCAGGGCGCGGGCGGCTCCGGCCAGCTGGGCAGCCGTGGAGAGGGCACGCATAGGATTATCCTCCGTAAAAATCCAACGGTCATCGTCATTCCCCGTCACACCGTCAGTCATCGCTGCGGCATCGCCCAGCATGGCGTACTGGCGGAGCGTGCTGCAGATGATGCCGCGATAGAGCCTGCCTAGGGCCTGATAACTGCGGACGACGGTGAGCGCACCGTTCTCCACCTGCTGCAGGATGTCGTTCTTGCCGTCGGGCTCGTGGATTTCCACGCGGTGGCGGGCTTGGTCGATGGCGGTCACATCGATGTCGGGATGAAACTGTTCGTAGGCCAAAGCCAGGATGTAGGCCTCGCCAGCCTGCGACTCCACGCGCAGGTCGAAGTCGCCGGCATCGTGCCAGCCACCGATGTTCACACCCGGCACCAGCTCACCTTCTCTGTATTTACTGAGACCGGGCCGCTGGTCGTAGCCGTCGATATGGTTGCCGACATGGGCCATCAGCGCATCGTCCAAGTGGCAGGCATCATGCCAGATGCGGTATTTCTCAGCCACTCGCACATGGCACATCTGAACGGGCAGGAAGTACTCGACAACAGGTTGCCAAACACCACGTTCATAGACATCACTGGCGATGCGGAACACGCTCGACTGACTACCGCCGTAGCGCACCTGATAGAGCCCGGACTCCGTCACGTCGCTGAAATCGGCCGTGAGATAGCGGTAGCGCAGGAACTGTCCCCAGACCTTCGCCGGCATCTCGCGGATAACGGTTTCCCCGTCGGCACCGATGCGGACCAGTTGAACGTTGCCCACCGTAGTTTCGCGCTTGTCTGTCTCGATGACGATATGCTTAGGTTGTTGCGGCAGGTAGCCCACCTGCGAGGTCTGGATGACGGCGGGGTATCGCCACGTCTCATCGACGGCAGGCGTGATGAGCCAGCGGACGGCTCCCTTTGTAGCACCCGGCGCAATTTCACTACGAAGCACAAACCAACCGTTGTTATGATTCATGCGACCATCATAGAGTTTCAAGTCGCCAGTCAGAGACTCCACCGTCAGCCTCTGGCTAAGGTCATCAGGGTGGGAGGTAAACTTGCGGCCGACGGCGTAAGGCGCAGCGATGATGTCGTCGGCACGCAGGGGGCTGTAGCGGGGGGCAACGGCGGAACCGTCGGACACACGCAGGCCGTCTAACTGAGCGAGGTCTGCCTGCTGGCCACGGCCGGCGAAATAGTTGCCGTCGTGGCCTCGGTTGGTAGGCATCTGGAGTAGCGGCGCGTTCGGCTGCTGCGGATAGATGCCACTCTGCTGGTCCATCAGCCAGGGCTTGCCGAAGAGTTCGCCAGGGAAGAACTCAAGGTTGAAGCCGGCCTTCCCAAGCAGGAAGTCGGGCACGGACTTGTCCAGATCGACGGTCACGAGGATGCCCTTTCCCTGCGGCTCCACGGTGACGGTGTAGTTGACATGCCAGTCGGGATAGACAATCGGATTGAAGCCCGTCATGTGGCGCGAGGAGTCTGGATAGCAGAGGGTGGTGACAATCTTCCCGCCCTCGATGCGGCGGCTCAGCTGTTTCGGCACGGGCTGCCACTGACCGGGCGTCGCCTCCAGCCGGATGTCGCCATTAGTGGCAATACGATGTCCGTTCATAATCACGCAGACACCGCCCTGGTGTCCCTCGGGATAGAAGTCGCTGAACGCCATCACATCCGTCCCACCGGCATTAAAGTAGCTGTCGCTGTTTAGCTGGAATGTCTGTGCCGAAGCCATGAGACTTGTCATGGCCAGGGCCATCATTATAATGTCCTTTCTCATTTATTTTATTGCATATTTGCTCGTTAAAGGTAAATTGTCGGAAGAGCCGCCAACAAGGATGGTGACATCGACAGGTTCTAGTCTCCAAGTATGGGCAACCTCATCCCAGTGACAGAGGTCGGTGCGGCGAATGGGGATGGTCACGACTTTGCGTTCACCTGCTTTCAGTGCTACGCGGCGGAAGCCCTTCAGTTCTTTTATTGAGCGGGAGACATAGACCTGCGCCACCTCTTCGGCGTCGCGGCCGGAAGTATTGGTGAGTGTAAAGCTGACATCGAAGCCATCGTCTGTGGACTTAACGTTCAGGTCGCTATAGACGAAGGTAGCATAGGAGAGACCATAACCGAACGGATAAGCTGGGGCGACGTGCTTTTGCTCATACCAACGATATCCTACGAGATCCTGCTCTGCATAGTCGGCGATGAGTTGTTGACGACGTTCATTGCTGCGATTGCGGGTGAGGTCAACGAAGATGTCGCCCTGCGCATTGCCCTCAATGGTCTGCGGATAGGTGCCTGTGGCGTAAGCCGGTACATCCTCCAGTTTCTTAGGCCAGGTCATCGGCAGCTTGCCCGAAGGAGAAATCTTACCTGTAAGGACTTCAGCGAGAGCCTGACCGCCCATGGAGCCATTGAACCATGAAGCGACCAATGCCCCAGAAACATCGCTCACTGTGGAGACGTCCACAGGACCGCCAGAGACAATGACCGTCACTAATCGTTTATTCGCCTTGGCGAGGGCTGCCGCTAGCTCGTCCTGTCCAGAGGGTAGAATGATCGACTTGCGGTCAGAACCCTCGGTCTCTATCTCGCGGTTGTCTCCGGCAAAGAAAATGACGAGGTCGGCATTCTTGGCAGCTTCCACAGCTTGAACCATCAGTTCGCGATCGGCAGGTTGAATGGGGTTGAGACGTTTGTTGCGACTCTCACGGTCGTAGCTCTTATAGCCAGGGACGTAGGTAATCTCCACATGGTTGCCAAGGATGGTCTGTAGGCCTTCGAGTGGTGTGATCTCACAGCGGGTTTTCACCCCAGCCCCCACACCGCCAAGAGCCATCTTTGTAACGGCATTCTCGCCGATGACAGCGATGCGCTTCACTTTTTTCGTGTCTATCGGCAGTACCTTTTCATTTTTCAACAGTACGATGCTGCGACGTGCCACCTCTAAGGCGGTTGTCATCTCTTCTGCATTGCCTACGGGCTTGGTGTTGGCAACATCTTTAGCGATTGGTTCCACCGTCAGACGAACGCGAAGGATCTCCCTGACGCGCTGGTTGATAACAGCCTCACTCACTTTTCCGGCCTTCACAGAGTCGAGTAGTGCCTGACCCATAAACCGGCTGCCTGGCATCTCTACGTTCATGCCTGCTGTCACAGCATCAACGGTAGAATGAACACCACCCCAGTCACTGATGACCATACCAGGGAAGCCCCACTGCTGACGTAGGATAGTGGTGAGTAATGTCTCGTTCTCCGAGCACCAGCGACCGTTCACCTTGTTATATGCTGCCATAACGCCCCATGCATCAGCCTCACGTACGGCCATCTCAAAGGGACGAAGGTATATCTCGTGCATAGCACGGTCAGAGATATGCACGTCGACGAAGCCGCGGTAGTCCTCCTGATTGTTCAGCGCGTAGTGCTTCAGACACACGGCTGTGCCGTCGTCCTGCGCGCCCTTGGTATAGGCCACGGCAAGCATGCCGCTCAGAATCGGATCCTCGCTCAGATACTCGTAGGTTCGTCCACCAGTGGGGATGCGCTGGATGTTGATGGCAGGACCGAGAATCATATCTTTGCCGCGCAATCTGGCCTCGCGGCTCATGCCCCGTCCGTAGGCGTAGGCCCACTCCGTGCTCCACGTTGCGGCCAGTGCCGAACCTGTGGGAAAGAAGGTGGCCGAGTCCGTTGTCAAGTGGGCGGAGTTCCACGAGTGCGGTTCCATCTCCTCACGGATGCCGAACGGTCCGTCAGCATATTCCACGTCGGCAATGCCCAATCGTGGGATGCCAGCCGAGGAAAACATGTTCTTGCCGTGAAGCATGTCAATCTTCTCCTCGAGCGTCATACCGTTAATGATATTGTCAATCTCAGCCTCGTGACTGAGTAATCTGCTCTGACACCCTTGTGTTAGTTTCACGTTGAATGTCTTGACGTATGGATTGCCGAGCGTAAATGGTGCCCAGCTCTCTGAGCATGGCTGATTGGGATTACCATATTTGACGAAGTTCGTCCAGCAGTCCATCACCTCGTCGGCCAGCCTGTAGTCGGCCTCCGTCATGGGGCGCCAGCTGCGATCCAGCGTGTGGAACATATACCACAGTTCGGCAGAATGGAAAGCTCCGTCGTGAGTGCCGGGCAACTTGCGGGCGAAAAGATACTGATAGGCGGGGCGATGGTCGAGTGATTCGCGCAGGAAACAGAACTCATCGATCTGCTTGCCCATCGGACGGATGTCGTCGAGCGTGCAGCCTATCATGTAGTTGGCATCAGCCAGATGCTGGTTTCTAGCTGCATCGTCAAAACTCTCAGTCAGCAGGATGCCGTCGATATGAGGACGGAAAAGGTTCATGCCCTCGGCCTTGAATATCTCGAGCAGCCGCTCGGCAGGCACGGTGCGCATCGCCTTCAAGTTGCTATAGCCGAACTTATCCATAAAGGCCTTGCCCGTTGCTTCGGCCTGCTTCTGGCCATTCTCGGAATTGCCAAACGAGCCGATGCCGCCACCACTCTGGATGATGGCATTCCTGATCAGACTCTTCGACAGGGGAGAGCTGACGAGGTTCTTGATGCTGGCAGCTCCCGCACTCTGTCCGAGGACGGTGATGTTGTCTGGATCGCCACCGAACTGCGCGATATTATCGTGTACCCATTTCAGGGCAGCTACCTGGTCGTATGTGCCGTAGTTGCCCGATGTGCCGTCAGGATTCTCTGCCGACAGTTCAGGGTGAGCGAGGAAGCCGAAGATGCCAAGACGGTAGTTGATGGTGACGAGAATCACACCCCTTTTAGCCCAGGCGTCACCGTCCATCGTTATCTCATGGCCATAGCCGTTGAAATAGGCCCCGCCATGCACCCAGAATGCCACGGGAAGCTTGCTCGCCGCATTTCCGATGGCATCCGCAGGTGCCCAGACGTTCAGATACAGGCAGTCCTCGCTCTGCACGGTCTGCTCCTTCCAATAAAACTCATTGCCATAGAACGTTCCGACGGCATTGCCCGGCTGCCAGCAGATGTTGCTGAACGCGTCGGCCACCTTGACGCCCTTCCATTTCACGACGGGCTGCGGACGCTTCCATCGGAGGTCACCTTCTGGTGACGCAGCATAAGGAATGCCTCGGAAAACGGTCACACCACTTGCTGCGGAAGGTACGCCTTGTATCATTCCTCCCTCCACTTTCACTACGGGGCTTTGTCCCCAGGCCAGAGCCGCCACCATGCTTACGCTCAACAAAGCCAACTTGATAAATTCTCTTTTGTCCATACGTTTAGTTTTGTATATTCACAATTCTTCTTAAATCTTGGGGCAAATATACGAATAATTGCCGAATATTCGTTATATTTGCCCCAAGTTTTGTGATTAATTATAAAAGTTACCAACAATGAGACTGAACAATGGCTTAATTATCCCCCAGATTGGTGTCGGAACTTGGACGTTACGGGGAGAGACGGCTCGGCAGAATGTACGTTTGGCTTTGCAGGCAGGATTCCGACATGTCGATACGGCACAGATGTATGAGAATGAATCGGAGGTAGGACTGGGCATCGCCGAGAGCGGCCTGTCGCGTAGTGAGATTTTCGTCACGACGAAGGTAGCGACGAACATCATGCGAGAAGGTCAAGAGGCCGTGCGCCAGT
>JAEEGJ010004353.1_pt1 | contig 48318 bp, 39 predicted proteins | sample 8958761 | NCBI WGS metagenome assembly JAEEGJ01 (sample SAMN16246546, study PRJNA631951) | gut metagenome | biome: gut microbiome; feature: rumen; material: RS-attached | host: Bos | place: Iran: Karaj | collected 2018-10
TTGCCTGTTTATTGATGATTCGGAAAAGAATGTGATAGCAGCAAAAGGATTAGGCATGACTGCTTTGGTTTTCAAAGATGCAAAGCATTTAAGTAGAAGATTTTGACTTTTGATTGCCTGTTGGCGAAAGATGTCAGATGTAAGAGGGAAGATGGATGATGTAAGAAGGAAGATGTAAGATGGATGATGTAAGAAGGAAGATGTAAGATGGATCAAGAGACTCGTTGGTTGACAAGATATAATGAGGTGAAGGAGTTCATAGAAACTAATCACCGAAATCCAAGCAAGCATCGTATAGAAGAGCATGATATGCTCAACTGGCTCAAAGCTAACCGTAAGGTTATGAACGCAGGTTCACTTAAGGCTGAACGTGTTGAGCCATTCCAGCAACTTCTCGGATTGATTGAAAAGTATAAAAGGGTGAATCAGTATGTTTAGTTTACGGTTTACGGTTTACTGTTTACTGTTTACCGTTTACCGTTGTTTACTGTTTACGGTTTACTGTTGAGAGGTTAGGGTGTTGGTGATCGTGGTTAAATTGAAAATTGAAAATTGACAATTGAAAATTGGGGCTGGTGCTTAGCATCGGCCTTTTTTTTGTGTTGTCTGCTATTTGCCTTATCTGTCTAGTCTTTGGGCTAAAATCGGTAATTAACAGGTCTATTTATACATTTTTTTGTAAAAATCGCTAATAAGGTGTTTGTATATGAAAAATAATGTGTATTTTTGCAGCGTCTAAAAAATAATCAATTATGCTGGTAAGTTTTTCATTTGGAAACTATAAGAGCTTTAAAGACGAGAATAAAATCAGTCTTGTAGCTGAATTGACAGATGCTAATAATGAGTATTCCGTAGCCAGTCCTTTTGAGTACTCTGTACTTAAGACTGCTGCTGTGTATGGTGCAAATGCCAGTGGAAAATCAAAGCTATTTGAGGCATTGGCATTTTTTAGGAGCGTGGTGTGTCCACCTCGTAACGCCCAGAAAATACCTTCCTTCGATTTTTGGAAAGGTAAGTATGACCCATTCCGTCTTTCTACAAAATCGACTGAAGAGCCTTCTTTCTTTGAAGTCGTTTTTATTTTGAATGACATTCAATATCGTTATGGAATAGAGCTCAATGCCAATGGTATTCTGGAAGAGTGGCTCTACAGAAAGAATGAGAGAGAGACTCCTATTCTTTCGAGGAAAGTAGATGAAGGTGGTGACCTGAAAATGAAGATTGGAAAGGCCTACATCAATGCAAAAGTATATGCCAGTGTTGTTGGAGCCGGAATGGTTTCACCGGAGGTTCCATTGCTGACACTCTTATCTACGTTTAATGATTCGTTGTCAAGAGAGATTATTCAATGGTTTGGCAAAATGAAAATTATCTCTGCTAACGAGATGGTCGCTCCTGTTGATGCCTTGATGAATGAAGAGAGCAAAAAGGAGATAATTGATTTTATGCGGGCTTTTGATTTCAACATTGAGGATTTTGCTATGCATGAAATCAATCCAGATTCTATACCGGAAAAGATGAGGAGCATTATAGGCGAAGATGCTCTAAAAGGTCCTGTATATGATGGCGTTAGCACAACTCACCGATTGTATAATGAACAGTACGAGAAAGTAGGGACAAGGCAATTCATGATGGAAGTAGGCGAGTCGTTTAGTACCAATAGACTACTACGTCTTAGTTGGTCAATATTGCGTGCGCTGAAAGAAGGGAGAACTTTGTTGATAGATGAGATTGATTCTGGCTTACACCCATTTATTGTTTCGACAATTATCAAGCTTTTCTATCAGACAAATAACAAGGCCCAACTAATAGTTAATACCCAGAATACGTCGCTTTTGGCGTATCCTATTGGATATGAGGAAAACCAGAAGGATAAGAAGTATCTGTTCCGTAAAGCTCAGATTTATATTGTAAACAAGAACCGTTATGGGGAGTCGAGTATTTATCCTATAACTCATTTTCAGCGTAATATCAGAACGAGCATGGAGAAAATGTATCTGGATGGCGGATGGACAGGTGTTCCGTATGTTGAATTGGATAATATTCTTGATATTATAGGCTATGAATCACAAGAATAGAAAGGACTCTTATAAACGAGCGACTGGCAAGGTGAAACCGCCTCGCCAGTTTATCCTTTATGTGGAAGGACGGAATACGGAGAAAAGTTACTTTGACTTGCTGAAGAAAGCAAACTGCAAGGTGATTCCGGTAACCAAACGAGGGCAGGGTATTTCGAAGTGTGTTGACTTTGTGAATGACTCGGATAAGGCATGGAAGTCGTTACCTAAAGAAGAGAAAGCTAAATATGATAAGAGATGGCTTGTTTTCGATGCAGATGGAAGAGTTGATTTTGATGAAGGAATAAAGTTGGCCAGGAGCAAGAAATTTGAGGTGGCATTTTCCAATATGTGTATTGAGTATTGGTTTCTGCTCCATTTCTACAACCATGATGGAAGTGCGATTCCTATGATTAAGGATTCTCATTCAGCAGCTCAAATCAAGAAGATTAATGACTTTATCAAGAAGTATAATAAGAAAGCTGAATCTCCAATTGCTGAGTATGATTCAGGCAGCAAAAAGGTGGAAGAGGATTTCTTTGATCTAATGATGGCTATTGATCCCGCTAGCAAGAAAAGTCGTATAGTATTGGCATTTGAGAGAGCAAAAGATATTCACGAGGTTAAGAAATTGAATGGTGCTGAGTTTTCGGAATCGGTGACAACGATGTATGAACTACTCTTGGAACTTGGGGTAATTGAGAAGCAGAAAAAGGGTTATACCCTTTACCGGAAATAGAAATGTTGAGATGTACAGAACTGTAACGATCCTTGATTTAAACACAATTGAGCTGCATTATTGGCTAAATGATGGCACTCACTCAATGGACGCTCATATTTTCAACAAATGTGAGTATGAGTTTCTTGGTCTTGTTAAAGAACTTTCATCATCTCTAAAGGTGATGATAGACATTGAGGTTGAACCATTGGAAGAAGGTGGTATTAGGGCATGGTTTAAGTTGTATAGAGATAATAAGGATGCAGTGAAAGTCGCTTTTCTTATTTTCCTGTTAACGGATTTGTTATGTATCCCAATTAAAACCTCATTAGAATATGTGACGAAAGAAGTTCTGGAACAGGTATTTGAGGATTCTGAAATAAAGAAGTTGGAGGAGGAGAAGAAAAAGGAAGAACTGAAACTGGACATTGCAAAGATAAAAGCTGAAACAGAGAAATTATGCAGAAATATTGATGAGAACAAAATACAAAAGAAACGTTCAAACTACTATGAAGCTGCAAGTGAGTGCAAGAAAATAGAGAAAATATCTATTTCAGCTTCTGATTCTAGTAAAGATGATTCGTATCTATGTAAAGAGGTTCTCTCTAAAGACTTTGAGTTGTTTGTAATGACATCGGATGACCTTGATCCAGATCAGGATGATAATGCTATCATAGAGATTATTTCTCCTGTTCTGAAAAAGGGGAAATACCAGTGGTTAGGCATTTATCAAGGAGAAGTGATTCAATTCAAAATGAAATCCAATGAATTCAAAACAATGGTTCTAACAGGACAGGTCCCTTTTAAAAATGGCTCATCAATCACGTGTCTATTGATAAAGAATAAAAAGATAGATAATCAGGGAGATGTTAAGGTTACTGGTTATGAGGTGTTAGAAGTCTATAATTTCTTTGAGAATGACACCCCAATTGAGACTCCTGAGGGTAAGCGCAGGCGCCAAAGGAAGGAAAACGAGGATAGTCAGTTAAGTTTATTTGATGACGAGTCTTTTATACAATGATAGATCTAAGGCTGGTGCTTAGGCATCGGCCTTTTTTTGTCCCTCATCCCTCATCCGAAATTGAGCTTCGCTCGATTCTGCTCACGCTCGGCAATGCTCAAACAAGCTTGGCATTGCTCTAGCTTACTCGCAGAATTCAGGACATCGGCCCTTCGGGGTGCGGGTCAACCATCGGCCTGTGTTCAAGTCTTCGCCTAGTCAGTTTATGACGATTATTTACTCGATGGAGTATGATGGTCAATTAAATGGTCAATTAAATGGTCAATTAAGTGGCACATTAAATGAGAGGCAGAAGAGTGTATTAGATTTTATTGCTGCCACTCCAGGTGTTCAGGCTCAGGTTCTCATAGATAAGCTTTTGATACCTCGTGATACGTTGAATAAAATTATAAAAACACTGACGGATAGAGGATTGATTGAACGTCGTGGAAGTAAGAAGACTGGTGGGTATTATGTGAAGTGAGATAGAGGGGACAGGCCAGCCTGCACCGGAGTATCGGCAGAATGAGTTTATGGTGTATGCGACCATTAGGCAGGCGAAGGATGTGGTGACTACGGAAAAGAGTACGGAAAAAGTAGACGAACCCAATCTTGACGGCAAGGAGTTGGCAAGGAGTTGGCAAGGAGTTGGCAAGGAGTTGGGCGTGGACTTCAATGTACTGAAGAAAATCGCTGAATTCTGCGTGGAGGCTCGTTCTTTGTCTGAGATTGCGGAGCATTTGAGTTTAGGCGACCGTTATAAAATGAAGAAGAAGTATATAGATCCTTTGCTTGGGAAGTGTTTTGATATGACAATCCCGAACTCTCCGAATAATCCTTGTCAGAAGTATTACTTGACGGAGCTGGGTAAGACATTGGTTGAGGAATAGCAAGGAAAAAGAGAGGAACACTGAATGAAGATAAAGTTTGACTTGAAGAACTGCTACGGTATAGGAGCGTTGGTTGAAGAGATGGAGTATAAGGAGGGAAAGGGGAATACAGCTATTTTGTATGCCCCCAACGGTACTATGAAAACCTCTCTGACAAAGACCTTCAAGCAGTTGATAGCCGGTAAAGAGCCTTGTGATGAACTATACACAAATCGCGTCAGTTCTGCAAGTATCACAATCGATGGAGATGCTATCGATAAGGATAATACCTATGTGTTTGTAAACAGTGATGCTGACGGTTCGAAGCAAATTAGTACTTTTTTGGCAAATGCAGATTTGAAGGCAGAATACGATGCTATCTATCAACAATTGGATGGCGCAAAGAAAGCCCTGAAAAAGAAAGTGAAGCAGATAGCCAAGAGCAGCGATTGTGAGGAAGAGATACAGACAGCGTTCAAAAGGCAAGAGGGGGACAACTACTTTGACTGCCTACAAGAGGTGAAAGATCAATTATTAGGGGAACTTGACGCTCTGGAGGGTTATGACTTTAAGTTCAACGATGTGTTTGAGAAGGGCGGTAAGGTGAAGGATTTTATTCGCGAGAACCAAGCCACCATTGAACGATATTTTGAAAAATATACCGAACTGATACAAGGCTCGCACTTTTTTAGTAGTGCGGCAAAGTTTGGCACTTCACAGGCTAACAGTCTGCTGAAATCGGTGGGTGATAATCGCTACTTCCAAGCTGGACACAGGTTTGAACTGGGTGGCGAAGAAGTACCCAAAAGCATTTCAAGCAAGAAGGATATGGAAGATGTGATTAAGGGGGAAATGCAACGTATCTTCGCTGATGATGACATCAAGGCCATGTTTGAAGATTTGGAGAGCAAACTAGATAAGAACCAGAGCCTGAAAGGTTTCAAAGATGTGATACAGGCATATCCGGAACTGATTCCTGAGTTGGTGGATTATGACGAGTTTGAGCGAAAAATATTACGAGGTTACCTAAAGCAGTGCGAGGCGGAATTGAACACACTTACAGAACTGTATGCTGCTAAAAAAGATGAGTTAAAAGATATTGTTCGCAGAGCTAATGAAGAGCGCTCGCAATGGGAAAAGGTGATTGATTTGTTTAATAGCCGCTTCTTTGTTCCATTTACGCTGGACTTGCAGAATAAGAGTGATATTCTGCTGAGCGCTAAATCTCCGGTGCTACAGTTCCTTTATCAAGACGGTGGAGACGCCCCCATAAGACAGGAGCAGAAAACGCTGGTGGAGAACCTAAGTGCAGGAGAGAAGAAGGCATTCTTTATCCTTCAGAACATCTTTGAATTGGAAGCGCGTCGCGCCAATGGACAGCAAACGCTGCTGGTGTTTGATGACATAGCAGACTCATTCGATTATAAGAACAAGTATGCCATTATTGAGTATATCAATGATTTGGCAAAGGATGGCAACTTCAAAATTCTGATTCTGACGCATAACTTTGATTTTTACAGAACGGTGGTGTCGAGGTTGCAGGCAAAAATAGCCAAAGTAGTGACCAGGAAGGAGGATAGAACGATAGTGCTAACACCTGCATTTGCACAGCCAGATATTCTGAAACGGCGACTCCTGCATAATATAACACAGCGCAAGGCATTCATTGCTTGTATTCCTTTTGCTAGAAATATCATCGACTATACGAATGGCGACACGGATGAATATAAGTTACTGACTGCGTGTCTGCACCTGAAGAAGAATGAGCCTGGGAGTAAAGAGATTACCCTTAGCCAGGTGTTGGATGTCGTGAAAGAAGTGTTTAAGGCGGCTAAAGATAAAGCTGATGATATGACATTTCTCGCTGACAACTATTGGGATGCCATCATGCAGGAGGCTGATGACATACTAAACGATGACAATGAGATAGATATCGTGAATAAACTGGTGCTGAGTATGGCGATACGTCTGCGGGGTGAGGACTATATGAACTCCCAGTTGTCAGATGCACAGAAACAAGAGATAGAGGCGGGTAATAATCTCACGTCTTCAACATTGACGGTGTTTAAGAAATATCATATAGTGGACAAAGAGGCAGAGTGTTTGGTGATGGATAGGGTACTGATGCTGACATCGGAGAATATCCATATCAATAACTTCATGTTCGAACCGCTGGTGGATATCTCAATCCTGCATTTGAAGCAGTTGTATAATGAAGTAAAAGCCTTGTTGGCTGCATAAAAAGAGTTATAATCATACAATAAAATATACATTTTTTAAGATTCATTCGCTGGTGGCGGAAAAAAGTTGTACTTTTGCAGCCGATTCTGAGTGAACACGAATCGCTCGAATCAAACGAATAAGTTATTAATACAAGTTTCGCAAGTTCCTAACTTGCCAGTTTTAATTGATAGATTTCAACGAAATGACTGAGTTTGTCCGATGTATCTTTTGCGATTTTATGACATGCTGTCATTCCGGCTGTAATTCAGGTAGATGCAGTTGATGCCGTTCATGTACTCGTGGTTGATTTTCTTGCATACACGTGACAGAATGGCCCGACGCATATTGCCATCGTCGAGATCCAACACCTCTTTATCCGTATATTTATAGATCGGATTTCTCAGTGGCCCTTTGTCCTTCAACATCACCGTGAAGACAGTCTCCTTGTCGATGATTCTCACATCGAAAGTCTCATTCTTTTGGTGTTCATGTTCAGCATGGGTTTCCACTATCTCATAGAGCAGCTCCTCCAGCGCCACAGCCACAGCCATACCGTCGGGCAGCTCACATGCTTCGACAAAGGGGCGCACCTGCGTTAGGCATTCCTCGACACCCTCGGGGGTATAAGGTACCGAGAAGGTGACGGCCGGATTCGACGGAAGCGTGTTCATAAGCGTGGGCCAGCCGTATAGTGTATTCCTGCGGTGTACCACGTAGGCCATAGTCACTATCAGCAAAAGCCCGATCCAGGCGTTTACAGGCAAGATATACCAGATGTATTGGGGGCCATAGCTGCCTATCACGACAACGGTCAGGATGGCTATCAGGTCGATAGCTATCTTCAGCCAGCGACATAGCCTGTGATGCCCCTGCACAAAATAGGTTATGAAGAGCGTACTGGCTAATGCGTCAGGCAACAGAGCCAGACACATCAACCGGAACGGCGTGCGGCACTGGTCTATCAGGCTGCCTTCGGCACCGTATAGTCGTGCGAGAATATCAGGAAAGAGGTAAACCAGCAGACTCATCACCAGCATCACGACAATCAGCATGCGGAATATCCTGTATATGAGCAGACGAAAACTGTCATAGTCTTCTTCTCCTATCAAGATGCCGCCAATGCTGCCGATGGCATTGTTCGTCCCCGCCAATGCCAGCATACAGATACTATTGAACTGGAAGTAGATGGTGAAGGCATACATACCATCGGCTCCCATACGATTGACGACCACCGAGTTCATGACATAGGCCAGAACCGGTCCCAACAGTGCGGCAAAGAGCATGGGCAATCCGATGACGAAGCACTCGCGATAGAGCCCGGCAGAGCAGATCCTGTCAGGACGCCAGAGACGGAATATCCTGCTATTCTTGCGCATATAGCCTACAAGAGATGTAAAAGCCAGCAGATTACTGAGCGCTGTGGCATACGAGGCACCGACCAGTCCCATATCGAATACGCCGCAGAGCAACAGGTCGAACACCACGTTCAGCAGCTGTGAGATGATGACGCGCCGGGTGATAAGGCGCGGATTACCGTTTACAATGATGTACGACATGGGTACGCCGCACACCGCTGCCACGAAGATGCAGAACAGGTCGGCTTGAATATATGGCTTGAGCATGGGAAGCAGACGCTCGTCAGTGGTAAGCAGACCTGCCACGGTGTCGAGAAAGGGCAATATCAGGCAGGTGATAAGCAGGGCAGAACCGACGACATAGTACAGATGATGGTTGAACACGCGGTTGGCCTTGCCATAGTCCTGTCCGCCGATGCTTCGGGCACTCAGGAAACCAGCCCCCGAACTCATCAGTCCGATGATAATAAGCATGACACTCGACACAGGCTGCCACACACGGACAGCCGAGAGTGCATCTGGCGACACCAGATTGCCTACTATGATTGAGTCGGTGATACCACCTATCTGTCCTATCATGGCAGACGCGACGGTCGCCAGGAAGAACGACCCGAACATGCTTTTCAGCACATACTCATTACGTTGTATCATTTCCTTATCTTTTTAGAGAATACCGGCACACCCTCTACAGGCAGGGCTGACAGGCACGCCTCAATGCTCTTGCCGCCAAGCGGGTCGATACCCTGCTCTATCTGGCGGCTCACCTCCATGCGCATTTTTGCTATCAGACAGGCATCACCCTGTATCTCTTGAAGCACCCAAGTGCCATCCTTTGCCTGCTGGAGTCTTTCGCCAGCGAAACACGGCAAGGGGCAATACCGGCAATAGTCATACCGGCCACAAGTAGGGAACATCTTCTTCTGGTCACCCTGCAACAGCTGCATGCGCTTCGGGCTCAATATGACCTGCCTGAGGGAGTCGTGATGCAATTGACCGTAGATAACATTTAGATTGGTGCAGCACCTGACAATGCCTGTGGGCGAAACGATGATATTCTGATTGGCACTGCAAGGCATACCCCGCCGCTGTCCGATATCGTAACCGTCAGCCTTGCCGTCGGTGCGCACGCAGCCTCTGACCATCGGGTCGTTCAGTATCAGGCGCAGGGCCTCGGGCCGTGTTTGCAGATGCTCGATAATCGACACATCACCGTCGGCACCCGGCATCAACACACACGAAATATCCGTCTCAGCACCTACTTCCCGAGCCAAATGACGAACGCCATAGTAGGTACGGGAGTTCAACCTGAATATGGGGGTCTTGATGCTCAGCGGCACTGGCCATAACGCCAGTTCCTTCAGCACGTACACCGACTGCTCCCACGAACCCTGACGGCGCGTTATCTGGTCGTGAACGGCAGCATCGGCACTGTAAATCGTAACGTTGAGCTGTTTCAGCCCCATGCGGGCCACGCGGCGTATCTTCTCGCTGGTGTTCAGCGCAAGGGCATTCGTCTGAAGGTTGACTGCGATGTTACGCTTATGCAGCTCGTCGAGGATAGCCCAGCAGTCGGGATGACTGAAGGGATCACCGCCGGTGAGGGTCACCTCAGGTATTCCCAACGCCGCCGCCTCGTCGATGATCCGCTGATAGTCAGCGAGCTTCAGCATACCTTTGCGTAGTCGGCTCTCCTCATGCAGGTTGCTACGGGCAGCACCGTCGTTAAAGCAGTGCAGACAACGCTCGCTGCAGGCGTAGGTCAACTCCAGCACCAGGTTTATCCGCTCATCCTTGGGCAGACTGTCCAGATAGTCGCGCTGAGGCTCATAGCCCGTAGCACGCAGGCAGGGCGGATTCTTCTGTCGGTACCGTTGCCACTCATCGTCGCTGAACACATGGTCGTGAACCAGCCCGATGGGCATCAGTTGCTCACGGCAGAACGCCTCAACCTGTTCGGTGGTCACCCCCGTAACCTCTGCGATATGTGACGTATTAATCGCGGTTTCTCTCTGAACCGCCAGCAGCTCGCCAACCAGCAGGGCAGACAAGTCATCGAAGGTATAGCAGGTGGCATTGGCCGTGTTGTACATGACGGCACGCTGCGCCTGAGAGTTGTAGGCACCACAAGTAAATCGCGGACGAACAAACTGTGTCATATCTTCAATTTTTCATTTCTTCAACCTGTAAACTGCCACGCCTATCATGGTGAACTTGTCTTTCATATAGGTGAAGGCATCCACTGGGCTCAGTCCCTTCTCGCCGGCTCCTACATGATAGAAGAACAAGCGCCCCTGCTGCCACTTGGCCATCAAGAGGTGCTTGATTTCGAGCCCGTGCGCCCAACTGTGCTGGTGGCAGACCACTGCCAGCACGTCACCATCACGGATGACACCCAACTCAGACTGTTGCGGCATGTCGAGCAGTTCGCGCGGGATATAGGTGAAGCGCACGCCCTGCTGCTCACGCAGCATGATGGCTCTGAAATCCTCATCGTCAGTCAACCCGAGATTCCGAAACAGATGACGGTTGGCGGTCATATACGACGGTTGCATATCTACCAGTCCCGTGAAGGGAAAGACTGGCTCGTCGGGGCCTATACGTTCCACGAAACCCTCGCTGATGGCCGACTGCATGATCCAGGTGAAATAATGGTTGCGGGTGGCGTATGCGACAATGCCGTCCAGATAATGCATTCGCCGGTAGTAGTCTTTTAGGTGCTCCAGCGTGGCGTGTCCGTTTTTATAGCACAGCGCCAATGCCAGCGCGTTTTCCATGACGGTGGTGCAGTCCACGCGGTCGAGCATGACCAAGAGTCGCTCTTCGCCCATCGTCTGTGTATAGCCGGTGCGGACTCCCGCAGCCATCATCTGCACGAAGAAATATTCTGTCAGAGGCACCGTTTCATCCACGTTGGCCATCATCCGCTGCATCAAAAGTCCGTTACGTGCTTCGGCCCGATTCTGCTTGTAGCGCAAGTACCACTCATTCCTTTTCGGTATGAGTCGCCGTGCCATGTAGTCGATATGCATCCTGGCTATAATGACCGACAACAGCGATTTCACCGTAGCCAGCCGCTCGCGCCAACAGTAGTGATTGGTTTTCACTTTCTCATAGGCACTGATGTCTATACCCCAAGCCTCCAATCCCAGCCATCCGGCTACCCGCAGTGCCCGGACAATGTGGAAACTGCTGGTCAGCACGTAGAAGCGCTTCTGGCCGTAATAATCCTTCATGTTCCGTATCGAGCGGAAGGTGTTATAGCCACATGAGTCTATCACGAACCGTTCTTCGGGAATGTGGTATTGTTCCACCAGCGTGCGGTAGATGACGCAGGTGTCCGCCCTGCATCCAGAGATGTAGAAGAGCCAATCAGGATATGTGCGGGCCAGGATGCTGACCAGCCTCACCCGCAGTTGCAGAATAGGTGTCAGCGTATAGTCGGGCCTTAGCTTGGCACCTAAAACCAGACAGGCCTTCAGGTCGGAAGGAGCCTGAAGGCCTGACTGCTCACGCAAGCTGTCGTTGTACAGCTGGACAAACCTCATCTTTACGGTGTCTGGTTTTCTAAGCTTAACAGACGAGAAACATGTCACACCCACTTCTCACGCGAACATCCGTAGATGTCTCAACTGTAGCCTTGTTCACTGGCGATTTTCTGATTTCAAATGGGTTCTTACTCATAATCTAAATAAAATAAAATGTTAATACTAAAGATGCTTAATCTCATTTGCAAAGATATGAATAAATGTGATAATATGAGGCACTACTTTTGCTAAATAATGTTAAGGGCCTTAAAAAGACTCTTTTCAAGACAGTCAGTTGATGCCCAGTCACGAACTACAATGTTTACAAGGCGCAGGGCAACGAACGCCAGATGGACACTTCAAGTGTCATCAGAGGAGTCGATGCCCATCCGACAATTGTATTATTAAATTTATTCAAGTTTCGCAAGTTCCTAACTTGCCAGTTTTAATTGATAGATTTCAACGAAATGACTGAGTTTGTCCGACCTGTTCACGAGCATATCAAGGATCTGTTCATCCTCGATATTGAAGCATTCTGCGATTTCGCAGACAATCTCAAGTATCATATCCCAGATTCTCTCAGTGAGAGTAAGTTCCACGCTACCCTTGGTAGCATCCATAAAGAGTCCTCCTATGGTTTCATAGTCGGAGAAGCGCTTAGCTGTGGAGAGTATGTTGTACTGCATGGCTGTGATGGCAGTCATTGCAATCTGCGAGGAGAAGTTCCTCATCTGGTACTTGCCCAGTCCGAGTCTTCCCTTACTCTCCTTAAAGACAACTTCCAGAGACCAGCGCCTGGAGTAGATCCTGTAAGCTTCGAAGAAGTCGAGTTTCCGGTTTGTTGTAATGAGTCCGTTCCACTTGCCCCACTTGTCACGCTTGCAGAAGAACAGACGGACATTGCGACCAGCAAAGCATACATCGACGGTGATGTACCAGCATCCCAGACGGCGGCTATACTTACGCCCTTTCTTCGGATGGTCGAAGAGAGCGACGAGCTGGTTGGCGGTGTACTCGTTACCTTTATATGTATACTTCGTCTTGCCCATCTTGATCATACCAAGATAGTGGCACCTGACGTGACGGGAAGTGATGAACAGGATGACTTCTGCACAGGCAAACCAACTGTCGGCCAACACATAGTCAAAATGGATCTTGCGCTTGATGATACGTCGTGTCATCTCAATCATCAAGGCAATCTTGCTCTGGTTGTATTCCTCAATCCGCCTGGCGGTATGGGAGCCTTCCGCATGTTCCTTGGAGAAACGGGCGTCAAGCTGCTTCTGCTTCAGTCCGTAGTTCCCCTTCTTGCCTTCCTCACCGACAAGGGCGAAGTCAAGCAGCATCTGGCTGATACCGTCGGTAATGCCGATGAACAGCCCCTTGAAACCGAGCATCATCGAGTGTGTGACATGCGAGTATATCTTACCGATAAGTTCCGTCTGGATACCACGTTTGGGATAGTCCGTATCATCTATCATCAGACATACTGGCTCTGTGCTGTCAGAAGTCCGCTTCTCCAGGGTCTTGTTCCAAAGCTGAAGCGTGACGGCGGTAAGAATTCTGCGCCAGTCATAAGACTCGTTGGAGATAAATCTGTAGAACACGTCCTTCCGACAGTCAAACAAGCTGCTTAGCGAGGACCTACCATAGTTATAAGCATTGCGAATCATGAAACAGGGAAACAACATCAGCAATCCAAGAACCTGCAGCTGCGTCAGTTTGCAGTTGCACTTGCTCTCGCTGCCGAAAAGCCGTTTTTCGGACAGCCGAAGGGCCTTTGTCATGTCAATTATCGCATTCATTGCACTCGTGGCATCATTTTCTTTGAAGAACTTGCCGATCTCTGAAAAAATGTTTGTACCTTTGTCGCTGGGCATAGGGATCTGTACTTTGTATTTAGCACTTCAAAGGTACAATTTTTCCGCGACATACGGAAATCCCTGTGCTCTTTTTTGCGACCTTATCTCAACATATTTTTAACATGCGAAACTTGAATTAATGTAATTGATATATTCGTTGTTTATAATAATTGTTAATGGTGGATAATTTGCATAGTTCGTTGTCGAAATACTACTGGTCTTTCTTAAACGCCACATATAGGTGGTGGCCCGATTCGTTGTGGCTCAAAATTGCCTATAAAGCCAAACATGGTCGTAGACTAAATTTGAAAAATCCTAAAGCCTATACAGAAAAACTTCAATGGCTTAAAATTCATGATCATAATCCTTTGTACACGACACTTGTTGATAAGTATGCAGTAAAAGATTATGTGTCTCAAAAGATTGGAAGCCAATATGTTTTTCCTTGTTTAGGCGTTTGGGACAATTTTGATGAAATTGATTTTACTAAACTTCCAAATCAGTTTGTATTAAAGTGTACTCATGATTCTGGTGGAATAGTCATTTGTATGGACAAAAAAGAATTTGACAAGAACGCAGCAAGAGACAAAATTGTAAAAGCTTTGAAACAAGACTTTTGGCAATGGTCCAGAGAATGGGCTTACAAAAACGTGCCTCCTCGCATACTAGCCGAAGAATATATGGTTGATGAGAGTGGTGATGAACTAAAAGATTACAAGTTTTTTTGTTTTGATGGTGAACCATACTTTATAGAAGTAGACTTTGATCGTTTTACAGAACATCATAGGAATATATATGATTTGAATTGGAATCTGCTGGAATGTGAAATCAAGTATCCATCTGATAAAAACAGGGTAATTCCTTGCCCGCAGAATTTGAACGAAATGCTTGCACTTGCAAGAATTCTATCAAAAGGTTTCCCTCATGTCAGAATTGATCTATATAATATTGAAGGACGTGCCTATTTTGGCGAGTTTACATTTTATCACGGTGGCGGTTGGGAGAAGTTTAAGCCGCAGAAATGGGATTATATATTTGGTAATTGTATGAAATTACAAGTTGATTAGTTATGTTTATTTCTGTATCTCTTGAGATATTGCTGTCCGATTTTTATCGGGCAGAAATATCTTTTTTATAAATCAGCCAAGGCGGCAAAGAAGTTCTTTATGTAATTATTCTTGCTGAAAAGATTTACACGCTCAAGGGCTACCTTTTTCATTTGTTGGCGCTTCTCGGGATGTTCATAGAGGTCTAGGATGGCATGTGCAAGATTATCCACAAAATGTTCATCTGTCTCAAGAAGGATGGCATTCTTTTCTGTGACTTCTTCTGGTATGCCCCCACGGCGAGTAGTAATTAGAGGTAGTCCCATCGCTTGAGCTTCAAGTACTGTGTTGGGACATGGATCATCCCATAAGGAAGGTATGACAGCAATATCGGATAATTTCAAGTATTGGGGCAATTGAGAGTGTGGGATGTAACCTGTGAATATAATTTGGTCCTTGATGTCTTTTGCCTTTTGTTTGAGTTCTCTTACAAAATCATCCTCATTAGCAACATCACCAAAAAAAGGACTGCCGATAATCATCAGTTTTATGTTGGGCTTATCATGGATTGCAAGCATAGCATCAATCAGTTCGGAAACACCTTTTTCCTTGTTGAGACGGCCACTGTAAACCATTACAAAATCATCCTCAGATAGGTCAATATCTGTTCTTTTCTTCTGCTGTTCATTCGTTGAAGAGAACACTTTGACATCAATGCCATTATATAATGTATGTATCTTCTTGTCACGTCGGATAGTGGCAACTTTTTCTTTTACAAAGTTTGAACACGTTAGAATTATACTGAGGTTGTTGAATATTAATTCATTGTATTTCGTTGTGGAGTTAAGGAGATCGTTTCCTAAGCGCAAGACAATATTCTTATGGCCTCGCTGTGATAGTTTATAGACGTACCCAGGGCAATTGTCCAGATAAATACAATCATAGTTTTGATTCTTTAGATGGGCATAAACCTTCTCAAAATAGTATTCTATGAAATAGTTATAGTATTCATTAGAATGGAAGTACCCGTATATTCTTCGGGCTAATCTGGCCTTGAAACTACTTACGTCAATAAAGACATAGTGGTTTACTACAGAAGAAATGGCTGGATGCATGGAGGCCATCTTATTCCACGGACTATACACAGTGATATCGTGGAGTTTCATCCTATCATTATATTCCAGTAGGAAATCGATTTTGTGCTCTACAGCTCCTCCCTGTACGGCGGGAATGGGCAACATGCCACATGTTAAAATAGCTATCTTCATAATTATTTATTATTTATTTTTGTTTAATCCAAATTTCCAAATAATACGATCTTTCCACTGGTAATACATTGTCCCTAATGGACGTTTACGGCACAAGATTCTAAGTCGGATGTTGATAAAATATTTGGGATAGTTGATGATAGCCTTGGGCGTTACAAGGAAATGCCTATAGTCCGTGACACGATCTTTCATAAATCCTCGATGCTGGAAGTGGGCGTAAAGAGATTCTTTTTTTTCTAAGTGTCCGTGTTTGAAACGTAACATATAGAGTTTGTTGTCAACATGTTCAAAGATTACTTGTGTCCATCCTCGGCTCGCACTATTGAGATGATATGAACGCTTAGGAAATGAGATGTTGTCAAACGGCCATTTCAACCAGCAGTCCTCAGGGCGACAGTCACGCCATTTATCACTACATCCTTTATAGCCGTACTCATCAAAGAATGTAATCTTAGTTGTAGTGAAAGCATCTTTATAGTTTTGATATCCATTTACTTCTTTCATGAAATATGTGTTGGCGTCCTCATCATTACGTAAAAGGGTTAAATGCCCCCAACCCAACAGAAATTTGTGGGTTAAAACATCATCAGTGATAAATGACCGAATGTCGCCATATACTAAGTCTAAATCTCCAAATCCCCAAAAGTCATATTTTTTAATGTAATCTTGCAAGATATAACCATAGGCTTGCTTGTATTCACAAAGTTTATATGGACGATCAAGAATAATAGAAAAGTCGAATGCTTTTTGAACTATTTGTTTGAAGTCGTCAAACAACATTTTGTGTACGATGATATTATCTGCTGGCTCCACGTCGGCATCAGTAAAGAACATAAAGTCGATAGTGGGATTGCATAAGGCTGTAGCTCTCCATGCACGATATTGTGGAGGAAGTTTTCCAAAATAGGGGAAAATGATGACTATCTTTTGCATAGCACTTCTTTTTTGATGTCAGATGTTATTGACAATATAGCGTTGTACCCTCCAGTACCACCCTTTAATCCCTATTGGGAAACAAAGGGGTGGCATCAGGAATAAGAATAAAATATGTTGCCATAATGTCAGCCTTGAGTGGCTGGTGTATAATTTCCATACATGCTGCCAGAAAATGCGCCAATGATGGAGTGAATGAAGGGCTTCCACCTCTATCATGGCGCAAGTGAGATTACCTGCGATATAATGGCGCTGGCGCTTGGAGGATTTTTGTTCTTTGTCAAGATCTGAGCAGAATGCCTTGGAAGCATGTAGGCGTGATGAGTATCTTCTGATTCTTGCGTGACATGTAATGGAGGTCATTGTACTATTATCGTTTATATAATAGATGTATGTGCCTTTATTGAGGAAAGACGCTGCCTTTGTATATTTTGCCAGGAAGAAACTCCAGTACATATCCTCATGTAGAATGCCTTCTGGGAAATACAAGTTATAATCAGTGAGAAATGCTTTTTTAATGATTTTGTTGCATGCACTCGTAACAACTTTAGAAAGTATGAACTCCTCTAGTTCATTATGATTGTTACAGTATTCAGGTAAGTGGATGTGCCAGCCATATCTGTTGATAATTCCTTCTTCGCCAAGGTAGTTCCCTTGGACAAAGTCCGCGTCGGGAAATTTTTTAGCTAAGTCCATGAGACTTTCTATGCACTCAGTCGTGATGGCATCATCACTGTCAAGAAAATAGACATACTTTCCTTTGGCATACTTTAAACCCGTATTTCTTGCAGCGGCCTGACCCATATTCCTTTCATGATGCAAGAAAGTGAAAGCAATATCTCCCTTATAGTCATTGATGAAGTTCTGTGCAAGGTCTATACTGTTGTCACTTCCGCAGTCATCGACCAATATGCACTCCAAATCCCTAAATGTCTGGTCAATGACAGACAGCAGGCATCTCTTGATATATGGTGCGACATTATAGATTGGGATGATAATGCTTACTTTCATATCTTATGAGCTAATATGTTTTTGATTCGAATTGTAAACATCCGCATACCTTTTGTACAGAAATAGAGTATCGCGTATGTTGTGATGATATATGTAGCCAGACCTAATATGATAGCTATAACTGTAGCAATAAGATTATCGTTTCCGTCGTTAATTTGATTCATGGCAAATCTTGAAATAATAGCTCCAGCAAGTAAAACGGACAGATGTATTGAATACTGTATGAAATAGTGAGTCACAGAAGATTTCATTCCATATCGGAATGTATAGTATGGTTTCCATAGTAGGACAATTACTATCAAGCTGAGGTTGACGCCAAGAAGTACTCCATTTAGTCCCCAAAGGTAACCGAAAAGTATGGAACCACCTAAATTTAGGCAGGCTTCAATGATAGGCGCCCATATATCACCGAATAGTTGATAAGCCTCCCTGAAAGAATCAATAACCGTTCGAGAAATACGTATGAACATCATTACGATTAATAATAATAGCGTGCTTTCACTAAGGAGGTATTTACTGCCTATCCATAGTGTAATGAGGGGGTCGATAATGATATATAGGGTAAAGCAGGCAACTCCTGTTATCCATATTCTTGAGGAGAATAGTTCCCAGAACACCTCCAGCGTATGCCGTTTGTTGTTCTCAGCGATTAAGTTTCCGATAGATGCCCCCATACCTGTAGAAATCACTTTTAATAGTGTTGTGCTATAGCCAATGAGTATCATGTAATTGCTATAGTATGTAACCATGCTCAATGAGACAAAGGCATAAATAACAAGCGGGGATGTCTGGGTAAGAACAAAACCACCAATCTTATGAACAAATAGCTGTTTAGTTTTTGTTAATAGGATCTTGTGTCTTTGTAATAAAACCTTAGTAGACTCCTTTGACTGATGTAACCACGGATACTCTTTCCTTATCACGTGATTGATGGCAAGTACACACATAACATTTCCTACAAATTCAGCACCAATCCATCCCCAGATGCCGAAAGGTGTGAATAATAGAAAGGCAATCTGCAGGAAAATCTTGATAAAGCGCACGGCGTTAATCCATGGGTCAAGTTTGTAATTTTTCTGATCTGCTTGAATCAGTACTTGGCGGTAGTTCCACAAATAACTAAATAATGAACCACTTAGGAAAACAAAGTACGCAATGTAGACATATATGATTCCGCACTTAATGTTTGGAAAGATGAATGGTAGCGCAATAAGGACAGGAATGCTCAAACTGCATAGGATTAGGGCAATCCGTCGGTAGAGGATGCCTTGTACTGTGATGATATCAACTATCGCATCATGATTCTCGTCGTGAATAGGTTTATAAAGCGATGTAGCCATCGCTATACCGATTCCCAATTCTGCCAGATTGAGAAAACTCAGTATGTTGCCTAATGTCGTGTTGAGTCCAATAATTTCATCGCCCAAATATTCAAGAAAGATTTTTCGGGAATAGAAACCTACAAGTATCTGGATTATAAAAAATATCAGTGATACCTTAGAATTTTGTATGGTTCTTTTTGTTCGAGATTCGGGCATATAATAACTTGAGATAAATATGATTGGGCTAAATTATACATCGTGCTCTGTATGGATAAAATCTGTATTCTTTCTATCTAAATGGAGAATGTTTTTGAGCATCCTTAACACTAGTCCCGGTATTGCCAATACTTTACTGAAGGAACGCAGACGTAACTCTCTTGGAATTGCTATATATAAAGAAATGGCTAATATACCAAGAAGTACCCACCATTTCTCACTCCATACTGGCATAAATAGTGTCATGAAAATAGATATTCCACCAAGTAACACAACCAGGATAGAACGTGGAATCAGTGCTTGCTGAATCGTCTTATCGATGAAATTGATCTTACCATGGGCAATAGCTCCAGGGATTTTTGGTAAGTTGCTTAAAAGACTTTGAATTTGGGCCGTCATCCAGCGCATGCGTTGGCGCTGGAAGTTTTCTTGGCTACTTACTTTCTCATCGAATACATGAATATCTGGGGCATATTTGATGAACACTTCTTGATGGAGAAGAAGGGCTTCCATCTCACGATCTTCACCTGCTGTACTCAATTGGAAGACGTTCTTCTTAAATAGTTCATAATCGAAGCACATACCTGAACCAATCAGTGCAGAGGATAATCCTAGGCGGTTATGAGCCTTTCGGAAAATCGTATTATTGATTTCTTCACTGGTACCATCTAATACAGCTACATCGTTGTTGGCATTCTTGGCACAACGATGGCATTGAATGGCATCATAGATAGAACAGAGGATATGTAATTGAGATAAGAAATCTGGACGTACGACATTGTCGGCATCGAGTATCACCACATTGTCATAGTTGCCTTTTACTTCTGTCATGGCATATTGCATGGCCTTAGCCTTAGAACTCTTTTCAAAGGTTGGTGTCAACAATGTGATAGGTAACGAACGGAGATAGTCGTTTGTCTCAGGCTGCATGTGATCGGAAATGACCACAACTGTATAGTGGGATTTAGGATATTCTTGCAAGAGGAATTGCTCCACTGCATTGATGATGACTCGGTCTTCGTTGTAGGCTGGATAGAGAATCAGGAATTTTGTCATCTCGTCCTTTAGGGCGGCAGCTTGAGTGGCGAACTGATCTTCTTTCTCATAAAAGAGGGAGATGATGGCAAAGAATGCTACATAAACTACTGAGCCTAATATGATAAACCAGACAACCCAATCAATAATATGTAAAATCTGCCACATCATGATTTGCGTTCCTTGTTAGATTTAAAATTGAATCTGCCTCCTAAAAGTCTTGTACTGATGATTCCCCAAAACGTTACGAGAGGGGCGCGAAGGAAAGTCTTGTCCCACATCTCGTCTACCAAATAGTCTGGTGTTGCTATAGCAAAGATAAAAAGAGCAATGGAACTTAATACCCACCATTTAAGTGCTAAAGTGAGGTAGATAAATGGAAGTAATAGACTCATCAAGATGATGATACCAACCATTGTTGTTCTTGGTAACAGCATCCATTGGATAATCTTGTCTGCCAAGTCGTATTGTTTTCTAAATATGGCTCCTGGTAAGAATCTGATGTTGCGGATGAAATTGCGAATTTGTTCTATAGCCCAACGGCCTCTTTGCTCGTTCATCTTTGTCGTGGTTCGCATCTTCTCTCCATATACTAAAATGTGATGGAAATAGTCAATGAATATTCCTTGTCGTAATAATAAGGCTTCAAGCTCTTTATCCTCACCAGCTGTTTTGGCTTTCATGACATTGGCTTTAAACCAATTGAAATCGTATGCAGTTCCAGATCCAGCCAAAGCTGCAGATACACCTAAATTTATATGTCCACGGCGGAATATGTTATTGTTGATTTCCTCAAAGATGGCTCCCATGCGAGCTGCTGCCGTATCTCTATTTCTTGCAATACGATGAAACTGTATGCACTTTGTCGCTGCTGTTTCAAAGGCATCATTGACTTCTGTGAGAAAATCTTGGCCAACAATATTGTCTGCATCCAAGATAAGAGCGATATCATAGATTTTGAATTCTGGGAGATTCAAAATAGCATATTGAAGTGATTTCGCTTTTGTGCTTTCAGCAAAGTCTGGTGTTAATAGTGTAATGGGGTATTGAGCCAATTTCATATTCGTCATTTCGCTTTGATGGTCAGAGATGACAACTACGTCAAACATACGTTGTGGATAGGTTTGACTTAAGATAGATAAAACCGTGTGTTCAATTACCTCATCTTGCTGATAGGAAGGAATCATAACTACAATACGATTTTGCACTTTAGCTTTATTGATGACCGACCTTCTTTCGAATAGAGCTGCTAAAGCATACACGCCCATATAGAGAACTGTGCCAGCAGCAAACGCGAAGAGCGTCCAATCGATGATATATAGTATAGTCCAAATATTCATAATTGTTAAGTGAAAAGTGAAGAGTGAAAAGTGAAAAGTCCTTTGCAGACAGCTTTTGATAAATCAAATCTGCCTTTTAAAGTATGTTTTATGATATCTCGAGGGGCGACGATGCAAGTTAGATAGCAATAAGCAAGATATTTGTATATTCTTTGCCAATTGCGTTTGACTAAAAGGAGGCGATTACGTGTGATATAATAAGTGCGCAGAGGGCTGTTCTGACCTGTGCTTTGGCTTTCTTTGTGGTAGATGGTGCAAGCAGGATCGTACCAGATTTCGTATCCTGCACGGGTGAACATCATAGACCAGTCGAGTTCTTCGTAATAAAGGAAAAATACTTCTGGCATAAAGCCTACTTTATCTATAGTGTCCCGCTTAATCAGCATAGCGGCACCATGTGCGTATGGAGTTGGGTGAGCTGTGTTATATTGGCCTTTGTCTTCTTCGCCATAACCTATTGCATGATTGCGAACAGTTATTTTTGAAAGAGGCGTATAGCCTGCAAATTGAATTGGATTTGTTCCCCAGGTAAAGCGAATTTTGGGGCAAACCATACCAATGTTAGGGGACGATTCTATTCTGTCAAATAATGCTTGAATATTGAAATCCTTAAAGATTGTATCGTTGTTAATTAGAAATAGATATTTTCCTTTTGCTGCATTAACCCCTAAATTGTTACCTCCTGCAAAACCAAGATTTTTCTTACTTCTAATCACTTTGACTTGGGGGTATTGCTTTTGGATGAGGCTTGCTTCATCATCTTTTGAGGCATTATCTACAACTATCACCTCCATGTTTTCATTGAAGGGGATGGACTCAATCAATGCGCAGGTATCTTTTTGCCCATTATAATTGATGGTTATAATTGATAGCTCAATATCCAATTTTCAATCAATTAAACTCTCGAAGCAAGTTTCTTTTCTAATTTTTGTCGTTTTCTCTCTTCTTGTATTGCTAATTTGTTCTTTTCGAATTCAATCCAGGCTGGTTCTAAATAAGGTAGGACATAGACAATTGTCAGTCCACCAAAGAAGATAAGACAATTGGGGAACTGCATCAATACCTGATTGCCGTAGCCTCCAATTTGTTGGGAGACCATTGCACATGTCAGTCCTGTTCCAATACCCCGTAGCGAAGAGCTTTTCAGTTTGAATAGGACTATCCAACAGGCTCCCCCAATCATGATGGCTGTACATATCAGGAAAATGGTGATACCGATGATTCCGGTATGGATCCAAATAAATACATACTCAGAGTCAGGGGGAACAGTTGCCATGTATGTATATTTATTGTTGGCTGGGACATTCTTATATCCAACAGCCATGCCGATTCCCCAAGGGGCATCTGCCAAGTATTTCTTCATAGCTTCTTGATTGATATCACGTGCATTTGCAGAGGCATCATTTCTGTTAAAAGCACTTCGCATTCGCCTTATCTGTTGGTTTCCATGTCCGACCTTTGTGAAAGCCAGCATAAATACAAATAAGCCAAACAGAATAGTAACTGGTATGGCTATCTTAAATGATTTGGAAAGGAAAATGAATGCAATGATTCCTCCCATGAAGCAGGCAATGGCTGTTCGAGTTCCCGAAGGGAACATTCCCCAGAAACAGGCGAGGCCTGTAATCAGGAAGAAATATTTATATTCCTTGATTTTGTTAGTAATACCGAAAATGATAAAAGCTACAGCAGTTGAGGCAATACCGATGCCATAATTGGCAGCATCATTATGAAAAGACATATAACGAATGAGAGTACCGTTTTGTAAAATGTGAGTTTTACTTCCACTTCCATGAATCCATGCACTTTCTGCATCTGTAAATCCGATGTATTTTTGTTTCCATACCCAAAATACGGCAAACAAAGATAAGCCCCCCCACACGATGAGATATTTATTTAGTATTTTGGGATTACTGATATAAATAGAGAAAACCAAAAAAGCATACATAATTTGGTATGCGATGGAACGTGCTGTCGTGTACCAATGAGCGATATCAATACCAATGCCACATGTGTCATTGAGAACTTCCAATGTGCAAAAGCTGCACCATATTATGAGCGCGAAGAGCATGATATTGCCACAACGCTCAAATCTTGATTCCTTCACATCAATAATGGCTAATGCTAATAGAATAATTTCCAACAACTCGTTTGGTAATGAGGTAGGAAATGGCAAATACATTCTGCCTCTCCACATGATAAAGAAGTTCACTGCAAACAATGTCCAAAACGCAAACATTCTATATCGGAATGTGGCAAGGACCATCAATAAAATAATAGGGATGAAGCAGATAAAGGCAAACGCAGAAAAACCTGCCGTCACAAATTCGTAGATACCTAGCAAAAACAGGAGAAAGAGTAATGCTACTCTTCCTCCGTTGCCTTTGACGGCTCCAGAATATCCAAATACGACGGCTTTGTCCATCTTTGTTTATTTTGCGTGGCTGTTTTCTACAGCAGTCAGACCCATTTGGGAAATCCTATATACAAAGTTATTGAATTTCGTGTATGGTGGTAACTGTCCAACAAACTCTTCTACAGCGTATCGTTGACATTCCGTCAAGTACATGAAGAGTGTGTTCTGGTCTTTTAATTGTCCTTGAAGTTCTTTGAGTGCCTTCTGATCTACATCTTTCCACGTGCGATTAGCTCGAGTTACCATCAGATTGATCGTTCCCATATTGAGTAGCCCTGAAGGTATAGAGTTGTCGTCCAGGTTTGGATACTCAATAATGGCGATTTCATTAGGAAGAATATCTGGACATATATCTTTAATGTCTTTTGCCATGATAAAGCGGCTGTCTTCTGCCAAGAAATCCTCATCGTATGTTAGACGTCGAACTTGTAAACCTATCGAAATCCAATAATTTTCCAATTCTTGTGCTATATAGCTTTTGCCATTGGCAGCATCTGTAGACAAGAGGTTGAGTACATTTTGCTGTCCTTCCTTGAAATGGGGGAGTAATGTCTTACTAAGATTTCGTAAAGCCATATCCGCTATGGTCTTATTGAATCGACGGTAGCGCAAAGTACTCTCTTTTGGGAAGCAGCCCATGACAGGAACCTTTGTAATACGCTCCGAGCGCATACGGTCGCGGAGCGTACGATCCAGCAATTCTATAATGAAGAAATACATGGCGGTCAACAAAAATGTTAGTAGGAATGCACCTAATAGAATCATTATACGATTAGTGGGTTGGGCATTCATTGGGAACATTGGTGGGTTTAGAACACGCAGGGTAGCCGTCGTCATCTGCAAGTTTTTCTGGCGAAGACGGGCAGAATTGAGTGCTTTCAACATTTCCATGTAATTTCCTTCAATAAAACTTATGTGTCTATCTTTTCGGGCAACAGTTGCTCCGATGGGCGCGTAGTAAAGAATCTCCTTATCGAGTTTCTCGCGCATAATATCTTGAGCACTTTCGTGTGCTTTAGTTTTCTCAAGTAACAGCACCTGATCCAACCATCGGCCAATCATATCATTTGCTTTCACTCCTGTTTCTGTACTATAGGTGCCAGCTTCGATATCTTTGACGAGTCCTCTAACATTATTTGTGGCCTCTTGAAGCATTTTTTCTGCTTTGGCCAATTCCAATTGGGATTCCACGCCCGTACCTCCTCCTTCACTATTCATTAATCGTAGATTCGATATACGTGACTGGATTCGAGAAATGTCAGTTACTTGATCCGTAAATTCTTTATTGGCTTTAATAATTTTGGCACGATCTCCTAATTGGCGTTCCAAATAATCCATCAATGCGCGAGTCGTTGTCTTATCAATTAACAAATTGTTATCTGATATTTTCTGGGATGCATCCAGACCTGCAACTTGTTTCGTTTGTTCTCCATAATTAATAATACGCTTTTCCACATTATAACGAATCAAATCGTCTTCTGCATTGGTGAGTATCCGATAAAGACGGGCTACTTCACGCTCAAAGAATTTGATGACATTATTTGTTTCACCATAGCGCAACTGGGCATATTGGCGGGAAAAAACTTCGTTCAAAATATCCAATGTATTATAGGCTATGCCTGCATCGTTTGAAGAGTAGCCTATGTCAATAATATCACTACCATTCAATTGTAATACTTTTAGTTTCGATGTTATATTATTGATACCAAACCATGGATGATAGTTCGTAAGACCGAATAGATAATTGTCAGCAGATGGTTTTTCGTAAGCCTTTAAATTGGCATACGTCGCATTTTCACTATTGTGGTTTATCAGTGCTTTTACTTCTGCTGGGACGCTATTACTTAACTGGCGATAATGCTCTGCTGATATATAGTTGTTGTCTTTATTTGGATTTCCATACATCATACAACGAGCAAACAAGCGAAGTGATACCTCATGAATAGTTACGTCGGTTGTAATCATTAACATGAGATTGGTCATTTGTGCTTTTGAATTACCACCGGCAGCACCAGTACCTCCTTCTATATTATAGGCAGTGATCATACCTGTATAAATGGTCGTATTTGTATCATAGATGCGCTCCATATTGCGGGTCGAAAACCAAGCTACTACTAATGCAATCAGTGGCAGTATGATTAAGTACCAACGAATTTTATATAAAAACCTGACGATATATCTGAACAAATCCATAATCTGTACAATTTGAGTTATTTCTTATTTCGTTTTTCTGCTTTTGCTGCTGCTTTTGCCGCAGCTTTAGCTGCTTTAGCCTCTGCTTTTTCTAACTTCTTCTCTTGTTTGTTTTCTTCTTTCACAGCTTTCTTAATACGCTTCTCAATCGCTTTGTTTTCTTTGGCTATTTCTTTGTCTGTTTTGTGGGATTTCTCATCCAATGTAATTTCTGTTGTGGAATTTGTAATGATAGGTGTATGAGTCAGTATTTCAAGTGTTATAATGTCCGTGGTAATTTCCGTCTGCATAGATTGATAAGCTGTTACCTGACCAGTTTCGCGCATTTTGGTATAGGCAAAATCTTCAATGCTCATATTCCCGTTTTCGAACTCTTCACGATTCAAAGCACCAGCTCCTTGATAGGCTGCAGCGCCTTCTCCAATGGTTTTTAATGAAACTAAATTGTTCGTGATTCGGACATAGAGCGTTGCAATTTGTAGCTTCAATTGGTCATAAGCAATGTCTTTTTTGATGACAGCTTGATCTACCTCTAATCTTTTTCGTTTTACTGCAGCTGTTAAATCCAATATATCTTCTAATGGCAAATTCAAATTGACACCGACATTCCAATAATTGGATTCAGTTCCTTGATATTGCATGACCATCGGTGTATAAGCACCGCTTGAATTACCCCACATGTCACCTTTACCATAACTATAGCTGGCATGAGCTCTCAGATATGAGAAAATGTGTCTTTTCTGCTTGGCTACTTCTGCCTTTGCTATCTCACGGGCTTTTTCTAAAGTCAGAATCTGTGGCGTTGACTTCGCATTCTCAAACAATACCGACAATGGTGGCAGGTGAAATTCGGAGAAGTTTATATCTTTTTCTTTGCTGGAATCGAAGAATCCAGCGGCGATTCCGCTTTCGTCGAACTGGGCGAAGGCGGAGGTGGCCGTTCCTGTGATGGCTACAATAAATAATAGTCTTTTTAACTTATTCATTGCTATATGGTTTATGTTTCTAAACGTTTTGTTTCTGAACGAAGCCTGTCAGCGTACGGAAGATGATCTGCATGTCCATCTTGAAGCTGTAGTTGCGACCGTACTCGATATCTAACTGCTTGCGCTCTTCGGCTGACATCATGCCTCCCTTGCCGCGTTCTTCGACCTGCCAGAGGCCTGTAAGACCTGCGGGAGCCATGAAGCGGTCGATGCTCTTGTCGGCTGTGAGTTTCTCGGCCTCGTAGAGGGGGAGAGGACGGTTGCCGACAATCGACATGTCACCTTTTAATATATTAAAGAGCTGTGGTAATTCGTCGATGCTGTATTTGCGGATGAACTTGCCAACCTTCGTGACACGTGGGTCATTTTCGATCTTGACGAAGGCATTCTCAATCTCTTCCTTCTTCTCTTTAGCATAGTCACTCTCGGCTACGACGTAGTCGTCGCCTACCAGCATGACCTCGTCATCACTGATCATCATGTCGGACTCCATGCCCATATCCATCATCATCATCTCGGCTTCATCACCTAATGGCGCGGTTATAACGTGCTCTTCCTCAGGCTCTTCTTCCTTCTTCTTCTCAGCATATTGGTTGCCTTCTTCCTTGGTTACATCCTTCAGACGCTTCTCGGCATCTTCGTACATAGAGCGGAACTTCAGGAAGTCGAAGATGGTATAGTTGGTACCTACACGCTTTGACTTGAAGATAACTGGTCCCTTGCTCTCCAGACGGATGGCAATGGCGGTAAGGAGGAATACCGGTGATAAAAGAATGATGGCCAACAGGGAGACGCAAATGTCGAAGAGGCGTTTCCAAACAGGAATCTTGAACTTCAACATGCGGTATTTAGGTACGGCATCGTCGAAGAGAATGTTCTCACGGTCGGCAATAAAGGTGATCTTCTTGTTGAGATCAGTGATAGATGATGCTGAGTTAACGGTATCGTTGATGCCGCACTTCTGATACATCTTTCTGTCTTCATTTGACAACTCATGAGTGAGCAAAATGATATAGACACCCTTGCTCTTCTTCTTCAGATAGGTGATGGCAGTGATGTCCTCATTGAGCACAGCCTGTTCGAAGAACACGATGAAGTGCTCATTACGGACATGGGTAGAGCAGGCTGCGGCTGCCTCCTTGTAATTCTTTGTATATTGCACCAGACGACCGGGAATGTACTTCAGACGTTCCTCAGTTTCGGGATTGCTACCAAGATATACAACGCCTATCATATTGACTGCTTATCTTAGGGGATAATCTTCTTGACACGGATTTTCAATTCCATCGGGTTGAAGGGCTTCACGATATAGTCCTCGGCACCGATCTCCAACAAGCGAATACGCTCACTGGTAGAGTCCTCGCTGGAAAGCATAATTACGGGAATATGCTGGAACAGCTCATTCTGCTTGATCCACTCCAGGAAATCGTCACCTCGCATACCAGGCATACGGATATCCGAGATAATCAGATCGGGCGTATTCCCAGCCTGAAGCCATTTAACTCCTTGCAAACCATCGGGCAACCACTGAACATCGTAGTCACTCATCAGATAGATAGAGAGCACCTTCGCAATGGTCTCTTTGTCGTCAAGTATTAGTATTTTTTTCTTCATATATGAATTATTTTATTCGATAATAACGTTATTCTAAAGTGCAAAGGTAAACAAAATATTTTAATTGTGTTCAAAATAACGTAAAAAAATCACTTTTTTTCGAAAAAAAGTTGTTTAAGTCGAAAAAAATGGTGAAATTTGCAAGAAAACCGTATTATAAATAGAAACATTTTCTAACAAATTATGGCAAACAGATATCTATTAGGTTTTGATGTCGGTAGCTCATCAGTGAAGGCATCGTTGGTTAACGCCGATAGCGGCAAGTGTGTAGCATCAGCTTTCTATCCTGAGAAGGAAGCACCCATCATGGCGGTTAAGGCTGGATGGGCTGAGCAGGATCCCCAGATGTGGTGGGAGAATGCCAAGCTGAGTCTGAAGAAGATTATGGCTGATTCGGGAGCCAAGGCTGAGGAAATCAAGGCCGTCGGTATCTCTTATCAGATGCATGGTCTCGTGTGTGTGGACAAGAATCTCAAGGCCCTGCGCCCAGCAATCATCTGGTGCGACTCCCGTGCGGTTCCTTATGGTGAGAAAGCTTTCAAGGACTTGGGGGCTGACCAGTGTCTGGGGCATCTGCTGAATTCTCCCGGTAACTTCACTGCAGCAAAACTGGCTTGGGTGAAGGAGAACGAGCCTGAGCTCTATAATAATATATATAAGGTGATGCTGCCTGGCGATTATATCGCTATGCGACTCAGTGGTACCGTGAATACAACTGTCAGCGGACTCTCTGAGGGTATGTTCTGGGATTTCAAGAACAATCAGGTGGCTGACTTCCTGATGAAGTATTATGGTTTCGATAGTTCTCTGATAGCAGACATCGTTCCTACATTTGCTGAGCAGAGTGTGGTTAGTGCTGAGGCTGCAGCCGAGATGGGGCTTCAGGCAGGTACACCGATTACATATCGTGGTGGTGACCAGCCGAACAACGCTCTCTCACTCAATGTGATGAATCCAGGTGAGATTGCTGCTACGGGTGGTACTTCTGGTGTGGTATATGGTGTGCTGGGTGAAGTGAACTACGACAAGCAGAGTCGTGTGAACACTTTCGCTCACGTGAACCATACGGCAGATCAGACGCGTCTGGGTGTATTGCTTTGTATCAACGGTACTGGCATCCTGAATGCCTGGACACATCGCAACATTACACCTGATGTAGGTTATGCTGAGATGAACGATCTGGCAGCTACGGTGCCTATTGGTAGTGAGGGCGTCACGATAATCCCATTTGGTAATGGTGCTGAGCGTGTGCTCGAGAATAAGGAGATAGGTTGCTCTATCAACGGCGTGAACTTCAATAAGCACAACAAGGCTCATCTGGTTCGTGCTGCCCAGGAGGGTATCGTCTTCTCATTCTGCTATGGTATGGAGATTATGCAGCAGATGGGTATGGAGATCAAGAATATCCACGCTGGTAAGGCCAATATGTTCCTGAGTCCGTTGTTCCGCGATACGCTGGCTGGTGTCAGTGGCGCTACCATCGAACTCTATGATACTGATGGTTCTGTAGGTGCTGCTAAGGGTGCTGGTATCGGTGCTGGTATCTATAAGGACAATAACGAGGCCTTTGCTTCGCTTGACAAACTGCAGGTTATTGAGCCAAAAGCTGCAGATCGTGCTGCTTATGCTGAGGCTTATGCCCGTTGGAAGGAAACGCTTCAATCTAAAATCTAAATAAAAAGGCCCGCCAATCGGCGGGCTTTTTATTTGGTAGTTATGACAAACTGTTTTGATACCATTCAAACAGTTTCTGTACGCCTTCTTCAATCTCAACCTTATGTGTCCAACCGAGAGAGTGAAGTTTTGATACGTCGATGAGCTTACGCATGGTGCCATCTGGTTTAGAGGCATCAAACTCCACAACGCCTTCGAAACCGACGGCTTTGACAACAAGTTCTGAGAGTTCGCGAATGGTGAGTTCCTTACCTGTTCCTACATTGATGTGGCAGTTGCGGATCTCGCCCAGTTTGGGGATGGCGCCACCGCGTCCTGCTGAATGGTTGCGATCTACGGCTCCATCGGTAGAGGCACCAAAATGAACGGATGAATATTTCTCGATGCCAATGATATCAGAGAAGTTCACGTTCAAAAGGACGTGTACAGAGGCATCGGCCATATCCTCGCTCCAAAGGAACTCGCGCAAGGGTGTACCTGTTCCCCAGAGTACCACCTTATTATTATAAATACCATATTTGGCGAGGATGGTCAATATTTCATCTTGAGATGCAGAACCGGAAACACCTTCAATAGGACGTTTATCCAAATCGATGGCAATCTTATCCCACTCGCCATCGTGAATCAGCTTCGCAAGATAAATCTTGCGCATCATGGCTGGCATCACATGACTGTTCTCCAGATGGAAATTGTCATTGGGACCATAGAGATTGGTAGGCATCACGGCGATATAGTTCGTGCCGTATTGCAGATTATAGCTCTCGCACATCTTCAGTCCCGCAATCTTCGCAATGGCATATTCCTCATTGGTGTATTCTAGGGGAGATGTCAGCAGACAATCCTCCTTCATGGGCTGAGGCGCATTCTTTGGATAGATACAGGTCGAGCCTAAGAAGAGCAGTTTCTTCACCCCGTGGGCGTATGCCTCGGAGATAACGTTGCACTGGATCTTCATGTTCATCATGATGAAGTCAGCACGATAGAGCGAGTTGGCCATGATGCCACCCACGAAGGCTGCAGCGAGTACCACAGCATCTGGGCGTTCCTCATCGAAGAACTTTTTGACGGCTATCTGATCTGTAAGGTCGAGTTCTTTGTGAGAACGACCAATCAGATTCGTATAGCCCCTCTGAAGGAGGTTATTCCAAATAGCGGAACCCACAAGTCCGTGGTGTCCCGCTACATAAATCTTTGAATCTTTATTCAGCATCGTCCATGTGAGCTTTAAGGAAGAGCTTCTTGACGAACTTCATATCATGACGGACCATAATCTTTACAAGGTCCTCGAAAGAAGTCTTCTGTGGATTCCATCCGAGCTTCGCCTTTGCTTTTGCGGGATTACCCAGCAACTGATCAACCTCTGCAGGACGGAAGTATTTGGGATCAACTTCGACTAACGACTTGCCCGTAGCCTTATCATAACCCTTCTCGTCGACACCGTCACCGCGCCACTCGAGCTCAATGCCTACCTCCTTGAAGGCGAGGGTAGCAAACTCACGAACGGTATGATACTCACCAGTGGCAATCACGAAGTCATCGGGTTCGGGCTGCTGAAGAATGAGCCACATACACTCGATATAATCCTTGGCATAGCCCCAGTCGCGCAGAGAGTTCAGATTACCCAGATAGAGCTTGTCCTGATAGCCCTGGGCGATACGGGCGGCAGCCAGTGTGATCTTACGGGTCACGAAGGTCTCACCTCGGCGCTCACTCTCATGGTTGAAGAGGATTCCGTTGCAGCAGAACATATTATACGACTCGCGATAGTTCTTCATAATCCAGAAACCATAGAGTTTGGCAACTGCATACGGGCTGCGAGGGTAGAAGGGAGTCGTCTCACTCTGAGGAACCTCTTGTACCTTACCATACAGTTCTGAGGTAGAGGCCTGATAGATGCGACAAGTGTCGGCAAGACCGCAGATGCGAACAGCTTCCAACAAACGGAGCACGCCATTGGCATCAGTGTCTGCAGTATATTCCGGAACATCGAATGATACTTTTACATGACTCTGTGCAGCGAGATTATAGATCTCCGTGGGGCGGACTTTAGAAATGACACGAATCAATGATGAAGAATCGGTCATGTCAGCCCAGTGAAGATTCACCAAACGGGCTTTCTTCATATCACGTACCCACTCATCGAGATAAAGGTGTTCGATACGAGCGGTGTTGAAGGATGAAGAACGGCGCATCAGGCCATGCACCTCATAACCTTTTTCAATTAAGAATTCGGCCAAGTAGGATCCGTCCTGGCCAGTAATACCTGTAATAAGAGCAACTTTTTTATCCATATTTGTGTTAATTGTTTCCAGAGAATTGTTTGATGCGCTGTTCTTCTGACAATTTGCAGATGAGCAGAATATCATCCTTTTCAGCTACGATGTATCCGTCGAGCCCCTGAATGACCACCTTCTTCTCCTGAGTGGTGTGGACGATACAGTTATGACTCTCGATGATATCTATCTCGTTGCCGATGCACACGTTTCCGTAAAGGTCTTTCTTGCTTTGTTCACGCAGAGAGCCCCAGGTGCCCAGATCACTCCAACCAAAGTCGGCAGGACAGACGAATATCTCCTCTGCTTTCTCCATGATGGCATAGTCGACAGAGATATTGTCGCACTCGGGGAAGCGCTCGTTGATAACCTCCTGCTCCTTATCCGTACCATAGATGGGGAGCAACGACTCAAAGATCTTAGCCATTGAGGGCTGGTAGATACGGAAAGCATTGACGATGGTGTGGACGTTCCAGATAAAGATGCCTGCATTCCAGAAATAGTTGTTCTTTTGGATATATCCCAATGCGGTCTCGATATTTGGTTTCTCGCGGAACGAATCCACTCTGTAGATTTCTTTGTTGCGAAGCGAACTGGTGCTGAGGTCTGCCTGTATGTAGCCGTAGCCGGTCTCAGGACGATTCGGTTTCATGCCCAGGGTGACGATGGCATCGGTCTCACTGGTGAAGAGCATGCACTCCTTGACAACGCGCTGGAACTCGGCCTTGTCGGTGACGATATGGTCACTGGGGGTCACGACGATATTGGCCTTCGGATCTTTCGACTTGATCTTCCAACTGACATAAGCAATACAAGGAGCTGTGTTTCTTCGGCATGGTTCACAAAGAATATTGTTTTCTGGTATATTCGGCAACTGTTCCTTAACGATAGCTGCATATTTCTGATTGGTAACCACCCAGGTGTTCTGGGGTAATACCAGGTCGCCAAACCTGTCGACGGTTAACTGCAGTAGTGTCTTGCCAACACCCAATACGTCGATAAACTGCTTGGGATTCTCAGAAGTGCTCATCGGCCAGAAACGGCTCCCCACGCCGCCAGCCATAATAACCAGATGATTGTTTGTCTTTGCCATAATCACTTTGTTTGCTGATAATAATCGGCAAAAATACACATTATTTTAGAAATAAAAGAATAAATGAGGAAAAATCCCGTTTTTGATACGCAAATTTTCTTATTTCTTGCCCATTTTCTTCTTCACGACGAAGTAAACGATGGCTGCTATGACCAAAGCAAGGATGATGATCTTGATGTATTCTGCGTATTCGCTGATCTTCTCATTCAGCTGATCTTCGGGCACGATGGCGTGCAGATACCAGCCCATAGCAGCCAGCACACTATGCCATCCACCAGCACCGATGGTCGTGAAGAGGATGAACTTACCATAGTTCATGCGAGCCAGTCCGGCAGGGATGGATATCAGGTGACGGATCACTGGGACAAAGCGCCCCGTCAGTGTGGCTGCTACACCATGATCATCGAAATACTTCTCGCTCTTTTCCACCTTTTCCTGATTCAGCAGACACATCTTGCCCCATTTGCTGTTGGCAAACTTATAGATGACCGGGCGACCTACATAGAGGGCGACGAAGTAGTTGATGCTGGCACCGACATCTGCACCGAGGGTGGCAAAGAGGATGACCAGAAACACATTGAGTGAACCGCTGGCAGCATGATAGGCTGCGGGGGTGACTACAAACTCAGAAGGTACAGGTACCACCGTACTTTCGAGTAACATCAGTATGAATATGGTGGGATACCACCCGAGACTGTTAAGAATATTGGTAATGAAATTCATGTTTCGTCTTGCTTTTCTAATTGTTTCTTTACATAATCATAATAGTCCTTGGGCTCTATCTCCTTGGGGAAACAGCTGCCAAGAACCAGGCGGGCTTCCTTGGGATTCTTCTCGGTTGCCAGCTTGAGGTATTTCATAAACTCATCGTCTTTCTTCAAATCCAGACAACAGAGCGCCATATAAGAGTAACCGTCTTTCCACTCTTTGTCGACGAGCAGGAAAAATCCTTTCAATAGCCTATACGCAGACTGCACGTAGCGGTTGTCATAGAGCGAGACGATAATGCGCAGCATCGTTCTTGGTGCGTTGCCCGATTTCGACAAGGCATTTCTGAAAGCCACTTCAGCTTCCTTCGGCCGTTTGTTGGCAAGCAGCACATGGCCTTTGATAATTCCTACATTAATATGGTCGCAGTCCAAAGTGTCGGTCTTATCGAGATAAAAGATAGCGGTCTCTGGCATGTGCAGTTCACTATAGGCGAAGGCCATCTCCTGATAGATCTCTGGGAGATATTGGGAGTCGGGCGTTGATATGGACTCGCCTCTCTTCAATGCATTGATGGCTTCTTCATAACGTCCCAGATTGACAAGACAGGTACCCTGATGCAGATAGCCGAACTCGTCGTTTCCACTTTTCTCAGAGTATTTCTGGAAGTAGGAAAGGGCGGTCTCGTAATTCTCGAGATTATACAGGCTATTGGCTTTTGAAAGCAGTCCTTCGGGATCATTGGGATCGATGGCGATTGCAAACTCGCTGCTGGTAATGGCTGCGTGATAGTCTTCCCGCATGAATTGTGCACTGGCCAGAGCATTCCAGTAGCGGGTGGAGTAGGGGTTGTGGTCTATCAGTTCGTTGAAGATGCGCTCACTGTCCTGATATTTCCCTAATCCGAAGAGCGTGCGCGCCATCAGTTCCTTGAACTCGTCGGAGTCGTCACCCTGCGATCGGGCAATCCATTCGAAGGCCTTGTCATAGACGTTGTATTCCGAGTAGAGACTGGCCACGTCGTAGACGTAGTCCATCTGTTCGTCGGGCATCACCTCTTTCATCCGTTCGCGGAAATGCTCGTCGGCCTCTTCTTCCTTACCCTCGCAGATGAGGATTTCATTCCTCAGGTAGAAGGCCTCTATAGCATCGGCAGCCTCGATACGATCAGCATAGTCGTTGGCGGTCTCGTAATCTCTCACCGACAAAGCTTCACGCGCTTTGTAGAGTAAAGGCCCGACGGCATCGGGGTTAAATTCCAAAGCGAGGTTCACTGCCTCATCGGCTTCTTCCTGATGACCGTTATACTGATACCAATCAGCGATGTCAGCCAAGTCATCGGCATCCATATAAATCGGATGCCCTGACTTGACTGACTCTTCGTATTGTCTCAGGATCTTTTGGAAATCCTTGCTTTTGAAATATTCGAGATCGTCTGTTTGCATGTGTGATGATCAAACTTTCAGACCTACCGTCTTGTTGAAGACAGGATGCTCTGGTGTGGAGTCTGAATCGGGTGTGAAGTAGCCGATACGCTGGAACTGTAGATAGGTGAGTGGTTTCATCTGGGCAGCATAGGGCTCAATGTAACATTCTTTCAGTATGTTCAGCGAGTTGGGGTTGATCATCTGCTTCATGGCTGTCACAGCGTCACAGTTCTGTGCCTCACGGATAGCAGCCATCTCGTCACGAGGATTCTCCACCTTCCACAGACGGTCATAGAGGCGTACTTCAGCCTTCACGGCGTGCTGGCAGCTCACCCAGTGGAGCGTCTTGCCCTTGATCTTACGGTTTGAGCCAGGCATACCGCTACGCGACTCTGGGTCATAGGTGCAGTAGATAGTGGTTACGTTGCCGTTCTCATCTTCGTCGCAAGGATGCTCCTCATCGCATTTGATGATGTAGGCATTCTTCAGGCGTACCTCCTTGCCTGGAGCCAGTCGCATGAACTTCTTCTCTGCTTCCTTCATGAAGTCGTCGCGCTCAATCCAGATTTCACGGCTGAACTCAACGGTATGCGTGCCGTCTGCCTCGTTTTCGGGATTGTTGATGGCTGTCAGTTGCTCAATTTGTCCCTCTGGATAGTTGGTGATGACCACCTTAACTGGATCGAGGACTGCCGACACGCGAATGGCGCGACTGTTCAGATCGTCGCGAACAGCACTCTCCAGCAGCGCCATCTCGTTCAGAGCGTCATAAGTGGTATAGCCGATCTTATCAATAAACTTAATAATGCTCTCAGGGCTGTATCCACGACGACGGAAGCCGCAGATGGTTGGCATACGAGGATCATCCCATCCGCTGACGAGCTTCTCGTTCACCAGTGCCAGCAGGTTGCGCTTCGACATCAGTGTGTAGCTCAGGTTCAGTTTGTTGAACTCCGTCTGGCGTGGGCGGTTGTCCTCGATGTTATCCGTCTCACCTTTCCATTCCTTCATCCAAGTAACGAACAGGTCGTAAAGGGGACGATGCTCCACGAACTCCAGTGTACACCAGGAATGGGTGACGCCCTCCAGATAGTCGCTCTGGCCGTGGGTGAAATCATACATCGGGTATGCGTTCCACTTGTTGCCTGTACGGATATGGGGGATGTTCAGCACACGGTAGATCAGCGGGTCGCGGAAAAGCATATTGGGATGAGCCATATCGATCTTCGCACGGAGCACGAGGGTTCCTGGCTCACACTTACCGCTGTTCATATACTCGAAGAGTTTCAAGTTCTCCTCGATGGGGCGATCACGATAGGGACTATTGGTTCCTGGACTTGTGGTCGTTCCTTTCTGCTGGGCAATTACCTCCGAACTCTGCTCGTCGACATACGCACGTCCTTGCTGGATGAGCCATACGGCAAAGTCCCAAAGCTCCTGGAAATAGTCGCTGGCATAATAGATGTTGGCCCACTGGAATCCCAGCCACTTGATATCGTTCTCGATGCTCTCGATATATTCGGTATCCTCCTTGATGGGGTTGGTGTCGTCGAAACGGAGGTTACACTGACCACCGTATTTCTTGGCCAGTCCAAAGTCGATGGCGATGGCTTTGGCGTGTCCGATGTGCAGATAGCCATTAGGCTCTGGTGGGAAACGGGTCTGCATTCTACCTCCGTTCTTACCCTCAGCCAGGTCATTGATGACCTTCTGCTCAATGAAACTCACTGACTTCTTCTCCTCACTTTCGTTTATGATTTTCTCTTCCATAAATCTGCATGATTATATTTGTGGCTGCAAAATTACTATTTTTTTCTGAAACTCCTTTCATTTTTATATTATTTCATTATTTCATTTTTACATTTTTACATTTTACTTAATGCCTCGCTCATTGAGAGCCTTCGAGTAGCGAGCGGCATTACGAAGATGCTCTGAATAGCTGACGGCGAAATTATGTGTTCCCGAGAAGTCCTCCTTGGCGCACATATATAGATAGTTGTGGGGCACTCTGTTGAGCACTGCGTCGATACCAGCGATCGAGGCAATCTTGATGGGGCCTGGGGGCAGACCTGCGTTGCGGTAGGTATTATAGGGACTGTCGAAGGTGAGCATGTCGTGATAGATGCGCTTCAGGGCGAAGTTCTTCAAGGCGAACTTCACGGTGGGGTCAGCCTGTAGGGGCATACCCTGCTTGATGCGGTTCAGATACATGCCTGCTATCATGGGCTTCTCTGCATTATTGGCTGTCTCCTCGTCGATGATGCTGGCAAGTGTACACACTTCGTTGGGGGTCAGTCCGATGGCTGAGGCTTTCTTCGTGCGCTCGTCATTCCAGAAGTGCTGATGCTCTTTCTTCATGCGCTCCATCAGGTTCTCGATGCTGGTGTTCCAATAGACCTCATAGGTATTGGGTACAAACAGACAAGCGATAGTGGCAGTGTCGCATCCGTAGCGCTGGCAGAAGTCGTTGTCCTGCAACAAGATGGCGATTGTTGTACTGTCTACCATCAGTTTCCTGCCCAGCGAACCAGCCAGACGATCCATCGTGCGACTCTCCGGAATCGTCAGCATGACGGGTTCCTGATGACCGTTCTTCAGGTTGCGGAATACGGTGATGGCATTCTCGCCTGGTTTGATGGCATAGCGACCGCTTCTGATCTTTTCGGCATAGCCACTGTGGCGGGCCAGCATCTTGAAGGCCGTGATGGCTGGCTCCGAAGCGATGGGCAGCAGCTTGTTGCTCACGGAGTCCAGATTGTCGTTGTCGTCGATGTAGACGTACTGGGTGTCCTCTGATGTCGAGAAACCGCTCATGAGATAATAATAGAACACTCCAACGGCAGCCAGCAGACAGACTGCTATGGCTATCAGATAATGCTTCTTCTTCATGTTTTGACTTTCTGATTCTTGGAAAATTGCTGCAAAGTTACGAAAAGTCGGGCGCAAAACAAAGAAAGTTATGAAAAAACTCTCTACTCTTTCCTTTTAATGGCGATTTTTTTGTACCTTTGTGGCAAATTCATTGCTTATGAAACTGAAGTTTACAATCCAATATGGCACTCAGTGGGGTGAAAACCTCTATGTGTGTATCACTTACAGGAGTAATGACGGGACTGAGAAAACCAATCGCCTGATGATGGCAACCTCTGATGGTTGGCATTGGGAACTGGAGGCTTCAGCCCTTGAGTCACGCCATCATCCCATCTCCTCTTTCTCCTATTATTATCAGGTGGAGGATGCTGAGGAGCGTGTGCTGCGTCGTGAGTGGACGGTGATTCCACGTTGTTATTACTTCGATTCCTCCAAGAACTACGTGATGGCTGACCAGTGGCGTGAGATTCCGCTCCAGTATCATCTCTATACCAATGCCTATCTGACGACTATGCAGCGTACCAGAGACGAACAGGTCGAAGCCCTGCGTGTTCCTCTATACCGCAAGACCATCCTCTTCCGTGTGTCAGCTCCTCAACTCCAGAAAGGGCAGTCGCTGGCGGTCATCGGTAATCATCCTGCCATAGGTAGCTGGAATGTGGCCCGATACCTGAAGATGGAGTATATCGGCCGCTACGAGTGGCTGTTGTCTGTGAACGTCGACGCCGTGTTCCTGCCTATAGAATATAAATATGTGGTGATCGATGATGCTACCCATGCTTTGCTCGCTTGGGAGGAAGGCGATAACCGCACGACGGAGGGCATGCTGCCACCCGATCAGATGCAGATTCCTGACGGCACAGTACTCGTGGCCTATGGTGAGGCGCTCAGACTCAAGGAACAGACTTGGCGCGCAGCTGGTGTCGTCGTGCCTGTATTCTCGCTTCGCAGTGAGCATTCCTATGGTGTTGGCGATTTCGGCGATCTCCGCAGGATGGTCGATTGGGCTGTGGCTACGGGGATGAAGGTGATTCAGATACTGCCTGTCAACGATACGACAGTCAGTCATACCTGGAGCGACTCTTATCCCTATAACATCGTTTCGGCCTTTGCCCTTCATCCACATTACATCGATCTTGAGGCACTGGGCAAGTTGAAGAACAAAGCTCGTATGACGGTCTATCTCCGTCAGCGCCAGGAACTTAATGCGCTTGTCTATAGTGATTATGAAGCCGTCGATCGCGTGAAGTTGGCTTATGTCCAGGAGTATTTTGAGGAGCGTGGACAGCAGACGCTCGACTCGAAGGAGTTTAAACTGTGGTATGAGGATAATCAGGATTGGCTTGAGCCTTATGCCGAGTGGTATGCAGAAAACTTCTCACTCTTCACGCTTCACGCTTCTCTCATCTACTTCCTTCAGTATCACCTCCACCTCCAGCTGAAGGCGGCAGCTGATTATGCGCGCCAGCATGGGGTGTTCATCAAGGGCGATGTACCTATTGGTGTCAATCGCGAGAGTGTCGAGACGGCTACTCATCCTGAGCTTTTCCATCTCAATGCTTCGGCGGGCGCACCTCCTGACAATTTCTCGTCGAATGGTCAGAACTGGGGCTTCCCCACCTATCATTGGAGCTTAAAGATGAATGCACGCAAATCGTCTCTGAGCTCTAAGCCGTCAACTCTGAACTTGATAGACTGGTTCCATCGCCGTCTGCGCTGGATGGAGCAGTATTTCGACGCCATCCGCATCGATCATGTGCTGGGGTTCTTCCGTATCTGGGAGATTCCGGTGGATGCTGTCTTCGGACTCTTGGGACATTTCTCGCCTGCCATCCCGATGACCGTTGGCGAGATAGAGTACTTCGGGCTGCCTTTCCGAAAGGATCTCTTTACCCGTCCGTTTATCAATGATCGTGTGCTGGAGCGCCTCTTCGGCATGCATGCCCCTTATGTCCGCGACAACTTCCTCATCCCGCGAGGCTATGGGCTCTATGACCTCAAGGCCGAGTATGACACCCAGTTGAAGGTGCGCCGATTCTTCGAGGGTAAGAACGATGAGAACAGCCTTTGGATTCGCGACGGTCTCTATCGGCTCATCAGCGATGTGCTCTTCCTCGAAGATCCTGAGCAGCCTGAGATGTATCATCCGCGTATCGGCGTCTTTGGCGAACCTGTCTACGAGGCTCTTAACAATGAGGATAAAGATGCCTTCATGCGACTCTACAATAATTATTATTTCCAGCGCCATAACTTCTTCTGGGGCGATCAGGCGATGCACCGTCTGACGGATGTCTTCGGTGATAGCCGCATGCTTTGTTGTGCTGAAGATCTCGGTATGCTGCCCGATTGTGTGCCGTCTGTGCTCGACAGTCTGCGTATCCTGACACTTGAGATTCAGTCGATGCCCAAGCAGAGTGGCTATGAGTTCGCCCATCTCGACGGCAATCCTTATCGCAGTGTGGCCACCATCTCTACTCACGATATGCCGCCTCTACGGCTCTGGTGGGAGGAGAGTCCTGAGCGCACTCAGCGTTATTATGTCACGATGCTGCAGAAGCAGGGGCGTGCCCCAGAGCATCTGCCAGCCCATCTGGCTGAGGAGATGATTGCCCGTCACCTCTATTGTCCCTCGATGTTCTGTCTGCTGTCCATACAGGATTGGCTGGCAATGGATAGTGAGTTGCGTTCGAAGAATCCCCGTGAGGAGCGCATCAACGTGCCCAGCGATCCTTATAACCAGTGGAAATATCGCATGAACATTACCATCGAGGAGCTGTTGAAGGCGGATAAATATAATAATAAGGTACGTACGATGATTACGCGAAGTAAAAGGTAAAAAGTAAGAAGGTAAAAAAGTAAAAAGTGTTTTCGACTTATATTTTTGATTTAGACGGTACGCTGCTCGATACGTTAAATGATCTGGCGGCAGCTGTGAATTATGCGCTTCGCTCACACGAGATGCCTGAGCACTCTCTTGACGATGTGCGTCGTTTTGTGGGCAATGGGGTTCGTAAACTGATGGAACTCGCTGTCCCTGATGGTACTGAGAATCCAGATTTCGATGCCGCCTTCGCTACCTTCCGACAGTATTATATGGCTCACTCACTCGATACCACTCGTCCTTACGAGGGTATTCCCGAGACGCTCGCAGCCCTCAAAGCGCGTGGCTGCCATCTGGCGGTGGTGAGCAATAAGATGATGGCTGCCACCCAGGAGCTCTGCCAGCATTTCTTCCCCGATACCATCGAGGTGGCGATAGGCGAGAATGAGGCTGCGGGCATCCGTAAGAAGCCTGCGCCCGATACCGTCTTTGCCGCCCTGAACGCTCTAAATACCCAAAACGCCCTAGGCTCTCCTGGGAGCAACATAGGACATCCTAGGCAGTCTTCCGCCGTCTACGTCGGCGACAGCGATGTGGATATCGAGACCGCTCGCCATGCTGGTATCCCTTGCATCAGTGTGCTCTGGGGCTTCCGCGATCGCGACTTCCTGATAAAGCATGGAGCGAAGACTTTCATCTCCGCTCCATCAGAACTCTTATCTCTTTAATCGTCATTCTCTTAAAGCTGCTGCAGCCTTGCGATGTATTTCCCAAGGATGTCGAACTCCAGGTTGACTACCGAGCCGATCTGGATGTCGCAGAAGTTCGTATGCTCGAAGGTGTAGGGGATGATGGCTACCTGGAAGGTATTCGACGTGGGGTTGCAGACTGTCAGCGACACGCCGTTGACGCATACCGAACCCTTGTCGACCGTGAAATAACCGTTCTTTGCCATCTCGCGATCCTCAGGATACTCAAACGTGAAGTACGTGCTGCCGTCGGCATCCTTCATGTCAATACACTTAGCCGTCTCGTCGACATGCCCCTGGACAATATGGCCGTCGAGCCTGCCGTTCATCAGCATCGAGCGCTCCACGTTCACCTTGTCGCCCACCTTCAGCAGTCCGAGGTTCGAGCGGTCGAGCGTCTCCTTCATGGCTGTTACCACATAAGTGCCGTTCTCGATCTTCACAACAGTCAGACAGACACCATTATGAGCCACGCTCTGGTCGATCTTCAGTTCGTCGACGAAAGAGCATTTCAACGTAAAATCAATATTCTCGCGGTCTTTCTTAATTGCTACAACGGTAGCAAACTCTTCAATAATCCCAGAAAACATACCTGAAATATAATGTTTTAATGTTTAATCTTAAATTATAAATGTTTAATGTAAAAAACGGGTACGTGCCGATGATTTGGTGAAAACTCCTGTTTCACAAGATATGGGTGCTCCCTGCTGTTGTAATCCACCGGCATTGCTGCTCTCCTCCTGGAGGATCATCGTGGCCCGCCATTGGCAAGGGAAACGGTCCCAAAGATTTATTTTAATGTAGAGTATCCCGATCTATGCGGCACGACCCGTTATTTGGTGCAAAGATAAGCAAAAATCGCTAATCCTCCAAACCTTTTAGCTTTTTTTATTCTTTATTTGGCTGCCTTTGAGCGAATCCGGTAGTAGATGAACAGCGCAAGCCCTATCAGCAGCAGTCCATAGACGATCAGCGCAGGCGTCGACAACAGCCATAATGACGGCACGATGACCTCCATCGTACGGATGTCGTACTGGTCGGGCGACTCCAGCAGATAGGCCTTGACCTTGAAGGTGTAAGTGCCTGCTGGCAAGCCGCTATAGGTGGCCGTGCGCTCCCTGTCGGCATTCATCCAGTCCTTATCATAGCCCTCGAGCATATACTGATAGTGAACGCGGTGCTGCAGCTGATAGTTCAGCGAGGCGAAACGGAAGGTGATCTCTCCGTTGCGGTCGGGCAGTTTCACGCTTCTTCTGCTGGGCACGTAGTAGTCGAAAGTCTTGTTCAGGCGCGGACTCTGTACGTCGCCGTTGATGAGGAAGTCGGTTATCTGCAGCTTCAGCAGCGATCCGCTCGAAGCCATCAGCTTCTTCAGATCTACCAGGTAGTAGCCGTCGAGTGTACCAAACAGCAAGTCACCATTGCCCATCGTGACGGCTCCGCCCTCTGAGATCACCGTCTCGTCGACGCCGTCGAGATAAGAGAAGGGGGTGATGACCTTTGTGGCGATATCAAACGAACAGAGGATATGCTCGGTAGCGAACCAAGGGTTGCCCCTCTGGTCGAAGGTGATGCTGCGTATCTCTTCTGAGGGGATGCCGTCATGCGCACCGTAGTTGTCGAAGAGCCAGGTATCACCTTTCTTGCCTATGGTGTGGGACAGGCCTCCACCATTGCTACCCAGCCACATCGTACCCTTCGCGTCGCACTTCATGCAGACGATGTCGTTGCTCATCAGCATCTGGTTACCCTCTTCTGGCATCTTCAGCTTCTCGACGTTCACCTTATTATTTTTATAGGAGAGGATGAGGATGCCGTCGGTCGTTCCTGCCCAGACGTTACCTTCGTTGTCGATGGCGATGGTTCTTACCTTCATGTGCGAGCTCTTGGGATAGTCTTTCATCCCGTTGGCAGGACTCAGGAAGGTGGGGTTGTCGATGGCCTCGCGAGGTAGCAGGTTCACACCGCCGCCATAGGTGGCTATCCAGATGTTGCCCGATTTGTCTTCGATGGCCATATAGGTTCCGTTGTGGCTCAGGCTCTGGGCGTTGCCGACTTCGTGGTGGTAGTTCTTCAGTGTCCAGCCGTTGCCCGATGGTGTCATGTGGTAGATTCCATAGTCCTTCGAGGCGAGCCAGTAGTTGCCTTTCGAGTCTTTCGATATGCCGTAGAAGCGTCCCAGCGGCTTGCCGTCAGAGTCTTTCGTGATCACTTCGCGACGCCCGTCGTCATAGTTCAGGAAGAGTGAGCTGTGCTTGTTGCCGATCAGCAGCAGTTTGCGCTGCGTGTCGTATAGCATGGCTCTGATCTCGTTCTCAGTGGGGTAGGTGGGATTGGCCACAGGTCTGATGCGCACGATGTTGTCTTTCTGCAACTCGAGTTTCTCCAGTCCGCGTCGGCTCGTCGACTCCCATACCACGCCTTCGGGCAGCTCTAAGGCTGCATAGACGGTGTTCGAGAGGTTCCAGGGGTTGCTGGGGTCGTTGTGGAAATACTCCACCTCGTCGGTCTCTCGGTTGTAGTAGCCGTAGCCGCCGTGATTCATGCGTACCCACACCGTACCGTTGTTCTCCGTGAACTTACCCACGCGCCCGTCAAGCTCTGGTCCTGGCACTACCTGTCGGAACAGTTTTTCCTTGCCCGTCTTCGGATTCAGGCACGAGGCTCCTGGGCGTGTGTCGCAGAACCAGATGAGTCCCTGACTATCTATGTAGACGGTGATGATCGATAGTCCGGTAGCTGTTCTGATGGTCTTGGGCTCCTGTCCGTAGGCATACGAGAAGATCTTGCCGTCGGCAGTAGCCGCGTAGATGTTAAAGCCGTTCGAATCGAGACTGGTGATCTTCTCGCCGGCGAGGATGCCTTTGCTCTCCAGCGCGAGATTGTTTTTGTCGAGCCTGCGGATGCCGTTGTCGGTACCCAGCCAGATGTCGCCCTGATAGCCCTCGGCCATACTTGTGATGCGGAGCCCGTTGATGGGCACAAGGTTACGGCTGAGCCCCTTACGGTCGAGCTTGAAGATGTAGAGGCCAATGCCCTCGATGCTCACCAGTACGTCGCCTGAGCTTGTCACCAGCAGCGGACTGTTCGTGCGATATTCCTCAGAGCCTATCACGCCGTCGAATGGATTCATGAATATGTCGGATTGGCGTTCGAGCACGAACACACGGTGGTCGTACATGTCGAGCCAGATGTTCTGACTCTGGTCGATGGCCATCTCCGAGATGCGGTTGTGCAGATTCTTCACACCACTGCCGTTACCTGTCTTATAGTTGAAGAAGTGGTAGCCGTCGAAGCGCGACAGTCCGTTCCAGGTGGCGATCCACAGGTAGCCATAGCTGTCCTGCGCCAGTCCTGAGATGACGTTGCTGCAGAGACCGTCGTCGGTAGAGTAGTGCGCTCTGGTGGCCTTGATCTGCTGGGCGCTGGCATGGGCCACGATTAATGCCAGGAGGCTAATTGTTAATAGATATCTTTTCATCTTGTAAGTTTAGCTCTATCAAGTAATAACTTTGCAAAGTTACGAAAAATTTTTCTAATAAAAGAATATTTCGTCGATTATTTTTGCATTTTCCGATAATTCTTTTTACCTTTGCATGAAATAATATCAGAATGCCTTATGACTAAGAAAATTTGTATACTTGCAGGTGCAAGACCGAACTTTGTGAAAGTGGCGCCTCTCGTCAGGGCCATCAGCGGCTCTGCTGAGGCTGAGTGCCTGCTCGTCTATGCGGGCTGTGAGGATGATCCCACGCTCGAAGCCTCGCTCTTCGACGATCTCCAGATGCCTCGTCCGCAGTTCTTTCTCGGTGTCGACTCCGTGAGTCTCAACGAGATCACCAGCCGGGTGATGGCTCAGTTCGACGCCTTCCTCAACGATCATCCTGTCGATGTGGTGATTGTGGTCGATGACCTGGCCTCGACGATGGCTGCAGCGATTGTCACGAAGAAGCGTGCCATCCGTCTGGCTCACCTCGTGGCGGGCACGCGTTCATTTAATATCAATATGCCGAAGGAGATCAACCGCCTCGTCATCGATGCCCTCAGCGACTACCTCTTCACGGCAGGTGTCCGCTCTACGGGTGTGGCTACGCGCGAACAGTCTGAGCAGTCGCAGACCTTTATGGTGGGCAATATCCTCATGGATACGCTGCGGTTCAACTATGGGCGCTTCAAGCGGCCTGCTGCGCTGCCTGCAGATATCCGCGAGGGCGAGTATATCGTCTTCACGCTCAACCGTAAGGCGCTCATCGCCGATACAGAGAATCTCGGACGTATGCTCAAGGCCATCAGCGAGGCTGCTGGCGACGTGCCCGTCATCGCTCCTCTGCGTCCGGAAACTGCCAAAGTGGTAGCTACTCTCGTGCCTCAGGATTCTAAGTTCTTACTGATGGGTGCGCTCAGCTATCTGGAGTTCGGCTGGTTGACGGCTCATGCCAAGGGTATCATCACCGACTCTGGTAATGTCGCTGAGGAGGCTACGTTCAACAGCGTGCCTTGTATCACGCTCAACGACTACACGGAGCATCAGGAGACGGTCTCTGTGGGTTCTAATGTCCTTGTGGGCGAGGATCCTGAGAAACTCCGCGCTGCTGTCGCTCAGATGGTGGCTGGCACCTGGAAGAAATCCGCCCTCCCTGATCGCTGGGACGGCCGCACCGCCGACCGCATCCTCCAGATCCTCCTTTCTTAGATAATAAGAACTTTTTAGACATAAGAACTTTTTTAGACATAAGAACATATTTTTATCTTTATAAGATAATAAGAACATAAGAACAAAAATAAGGCTACGCCCTCAAAATGCGCAGCCTTAATTTTTTATAGCTATTCTTCCTAAAAAATTTATGTTCTTATGTTCTTATTATCTAAAATAAATATGTTCTTATGTTCTTCTGTCTAAAAATAAGTTCTTCTGTCTGAAAACCATCAATAGTTCTCGGCTTTGACTTGGAAGTAGGCCTGGGGATGGTCGCAGACGGGACATACCTCGGGAGCCTTCTTGCCTACGACGATGTGACCGCAGTTGGCACACTGCCAGATGACATCACCGTCCTTTGAGAACACGCGCTCCTTCTTGATGTTGTCGAGCAACTTACGGTAGCGCGCCTCGTGCTCCTTCTCGATCTTTGCTACGCCCTCAAACTTCTCGGCTATCTCGTCGAAGCCCTCCTCGCGAGCCTCCTTTGCCATACGGGCATACATATCCGTCCACTCGAAGTTCTCGCCGTTGGCTGCTGCCTCGAGGTTCTCGGGCGTCGACTTGATGCTGCCGCCCTCCAGCAGTTTGAACCACATCTTGGCGTGCTCCTTCTCGTTGTTGGCTGTCTCCTCGAAGATGGCTGCTATCTGTACGTAGCCGTCTTTCTTGGCCTTCGATGCCCAGTAGCTGTACTTGTTGCGTGCCTGACTCTCGCCTGCAAATGCTTCCTGCAGGTTCTTCTCTGTCTTTGTTCCTTTTAATTCTTTCATAATAGTATTTGTTTAAAATATTGAATCATTCTCTGATGAAATGTTATAACGGGATCCACATCCAGAAGGTCGAGCCCTTGTCCTTGCCCTCAGACGTCATGCCGATGTCGCCGTGACTGGCATTGGCGAAAGCCTTGCAAATCGACAGTCCCAGACCGGTTCCCTGGATATAGTCGTTCACTTTGTAGAATCGTTCGAAGAGCTTCGGCTGAATCTCCTGGGGGACACCTTCGCCTGTGTCCTCG
>JAEEGJ010004354.1_pt1 | contig 48315 bp, 41 predicted proteins | sample 8958761 | NCBI WGS metagenome assembly JAEEGJ01 (sample SAMN16246546, study PRJNA631951) | gut metagenome | biome: gut microbiome; feature: rumen; material: RS-attached | host: Bos | place: Iran: Karaj | collected 2018-10
AAATCCCATGCCACCTTGGCCGTCTTCAACGAACCATAAAACACAGCCGCCACAATCACAATGCGCAGCACCCACACCGCGACATGCTCTTTCTTGCCTTTGCCAAAGAGATACACAATGCCAGTCTCCGCATAGTAATAATAGGCCATGATGGTGGTGAAGGCAAAAAAGGCCAAAGCCACCGCCACCACAATATTGCCGGCCGAACTGCCCAACAGCGTGCCCAACGCAGTAGCCGTATAGGACACGTCTGGGTCGCCCAAGCCATAGGGTGAGCGGTACAACATCTCGCCGGTGGAGGCATCCACCACATTATACGTCTTGGTGGCCAGAATCATCACCGCGGTGGCCGTACACACCAGCAGCGTATCCACATACACCGAGAAGGCCTGCACCAGTCCCTGCTTTACCGGATGCGACACCTTGGCGGCACCCGCCACGATAGGACCTGTTCCCTGCCCTGCCTCGTTGGAGTAGATGCCGCGCTTCACGCCCCACGCGATGGTGGAACCGATAATGCCGCCAAAGATCTCATGCGCACCGAAAGCGCTGCGAATCATGTCGGAAAACACTGCCGGCACCACCGGGGCATTGCAAATCAGCACCACAATAGCAAGTATAACGTATAATATCGCCATGAAAGGTGCCACTACCTCGGCTACCACGGCAATGCGCTTCACCCCGCCGATAATCACCAGACCCAGCACAATCGCCGTCACCAAGCCCACAACAGCCGGATGTATCGACAGCGAGTTGGCAAATGCGATGGCAATGCCGTTGCTCTGCACCGGCGGCATGAAAAGTCCGCAGGCCACCACCGAACACACCGCAAACACTATCGCCAGCCACCGGCTCCGAAGTCCCTTCTCAATATAATAGGAAGGGCCTCCACGAAACTGTCCGTTATGGTTCTCCTTGTAAATCTGCGCCAATGTCGCCTCCACAAACGCCGACCCCGAACCGAGGAAGGCGATGATCCACATCCAGACGATAGCCCCCGGGCCGCCATAGCCGATAGCCGTTGCCACGCCCACAATGTTGCCCGTTCCTACACGTCCCGACAACGCCATTGCAAACGCCTGGAACGAAGAGATGCCGGTCTTCTGCTTCTTGTCGGTGGAAAAAAGCAGCCGCACCATCTCACCGAAACGGCGCACCTGCACAAAACGCGTGAGGATGGAAAAGAAAAGGCCTGCACCGAGACAAAGAAACACCAGTGCAGGACTCCAAATCCACCCCGAAAGGGTGGCGATAGCATTCTCTAAATTAATATCAAGTAGGGGCAAAATCATGAGGAGATATTTACGCTGCAAATATATAACAAAATTTTCTCCCCGCAAAATCACCGCTATAACTTAGCGACGACGGCTCTGAATATAGTCGTTCAGCTCCTCAATGGAATACGAGAACTCAAATACTTTGTTGAGTTTGTAATACTTGTTGGGGTCGAAACAGTAGTCGTAGGCGAATTTGAGATACTCGAGTTTGGTATTCTCGAAGTCGAACAACATGGCGATTTCGGCCAGTTGGTCCACGGTGAGCCATTCGGCTTGGGTGGCCTGCTTGGCGATGGTGAGTTTCTTGTCCTCGAAAGTCTCATTGGCCACCAACATCTTGATTTCACGGAAATCGCGGTCGTTGCAAGGCATCGGACCGGCGGGTACTGGCGGCGGGGGGGCCATGCCGGGAGCGGGTGCGGGAACGGGTGCCCCATGCGGGTGGTGAGGGTCAGGCTGTCCTACCGGACGGTTCACATCGGCCTCATACATCGCATTCATCTGGACGGTCATCTGCATAAACGAACCCACCATTGAGTTGGCCATCTGCACATCCTGATCCACACAGCGCAAGGTAATGCGGTTGTTGTAAGGGTCGAAACTCACTGAGTAGTAATTCTTTCCCTCATGAGTCTGGATCTGAGTGGTCATCGAGGTCTGACTGGGATTGTTCATCGTGACCGAAATACTATAAACGCCCGTAGTGAGATTGTTGACAAAAACTGCCTCTGACGGGTCGTTGTTCTGCAAGACATTATTGACAAAAATCCAAAACATCTCGTGTTGGTCTGCCTGAATGACTAACGAAGCGGACTGTGGCTGTGCGAAGGAGAACAATGCACCTAAACACAGCAGGATGGATGCGAAAAATTTTCTCATTTTCAATAATAAGGACTTCTTTATTTTACAATTCTTACCGTATTCCCGAACCCTGCGAAGTCCATTGACAACATCCGAGAAAACGACGGTGCAAATATACTAATTAATTTTGGATTACAACTTCCATTAGGAATGAGGTATTAAAGTATTGATGATTAATAATTTACAATTTACAATTGGCAATAAAACAAACGTGCTACAAATCCGAAGATTCGCAGCACGTCGATTTCGTAAAAATTTTACTATGGGTATTATTGAAATAATCTCTCAATCATATCCTTATAATAGACCTGCACCACATGGCGCTTCACTTTCAGGGTCGGGGTGATGAGACCGTTCTTCATCGTCCATGACTCGGGAGCCAACTCGAACTTCTTCACCTTTTCGGTCTCGCCGAACAGTTGGTTATACTCATCCACCACGCGGGCGAAACGCTTGACAATCACCTCGTTCTTTACTATTTCCTCGGGAGTGGTGTATTCCACATCGTGACGCTGGCACCAGCTCTTCAAGAACTCGAAGTCGGGAGAGATGATGGCGGCGGCAAACTTGCGGTTTTCACCCACCACGACCATATTTTCAATGAAGGGAGATTCGCAGAATTTCTCCTCAATCATCTGAGGATTAACATATTTGCCGAAAGAGGTCTTGAAGAGGCTCTTCAAACGGCCGGTGATCACCAGCTGGTTGTGTTCGGTCCAGCGGCCAAGGTCGCCAGTGTGGAACCAGCCGTCGGCGTCGATGACCTCGCGGGTACGCTCTTCATCTTTATAATAGCCCATCATCACATTGTGACCGCGGCAGAGCACCTCGCCGTTTTCAGCCACCTTCACCTCTACGCCAGGCAGCGGGAAGCCCACCGTACCGGCCTCGCGGGCGTATGGCAGACGGCTGCTCACCGCAATCACGGGAGAGGTCTCCGTAGCGCCATAGCCTTCAAACACCGGCATACCGATGGCGGAGAAGAACGAAGCCAAACGCGGCTGGATGCTGGCGGCACCCGACACGATGATGTCGAAATTGCCACCAATTCCTTTACGGATCTTGGAATAGATGAGTTTGTCGGCAATTTTGTGGCGGAAGTTGTACCACCAAGTGCGCTCCGAATCCTGAATGCGATACTGTTCGGCCAGACGGAAAGCCCAGCGGAAGATGGCCTTCGGGATGGGTTTCATATTCTTGCTGGTGCTCCAAATCTTGTCGGAGAATTTCTCTAACACACGCGGCACAGCTGACATCATGGTGGGATTCACCTCCTTGATATTCTCAGCAATCGTACCCAAATTCTGGGCATAATACACTGACATTCCGAGATATTGGTACAAAAACACCAGCATTCGCTCGTAGGCGTGGCACAACGGCAGGAAGCTGAAAGCGCGCTTGCTCCACGGAGCGGGAGTCTGACGGAGGTTGAGCAGCTGGTTCACAATGTTGGCATGCGACAGCATCACACCCTTCGGCGCGCCAGTAGTCCCCGAAGTGTACATGATGGTGGAGCAATCCTCAGGCTTGACGGCATCGCGGCGACGCTGCAACTCCTCGGGCTGCTGGTTCTCCGCTCCCAGCGCAATCAGCTGGTCGAGGTATGGGAACTCCTGACGGTCGATGAAAGTATAGATACGTTCCAGCTCCGGACAGTCGGAACGGATGGCTTTGATCTTGTTCATCACCTCAGCGCCTTCCAAAATCACGATACGCATTCCCGAATGGGAGATGATATGGCGATAGTCGGCCTCGCTGATGGTGGGGTAAATCGGCACCGTCATGGCACCGATCTGCATGATGGCCATGTCGATCATGTTCCACTCGGGACGGTTGGTGGAAATCAGTCCCACACGGTCACCGGGCTGGATGCCCAGATTCATGAGCGCATAACTAATATTGTCAGTAATGGTTCTGTACTCTTTCGGAGAAAAGGTCTTCCAAACGCCGTCGCGCTTGGCGGCCAACGCTACGTTCTGCTCTGGCCAAGCCTCTTCATAGCGAGTCAGGATGTCGAACAATCTTGAAATCTCTTGCATAAGTAAAATGATTTAGTTAACGGTTAATGAAATCGGCGGCAAAAGAACGACTTTTTTTCATTATTTTGATTTTTAAGTGACATTACACCCGTCGTTGGGACGAATTTTTTCATTTTGGGACGAATTTTTTCATTTTGGGACGAATTTTTGGAACAAATTGCGCATTTCAAAAAAAATAGTATTTTTGCAGCCCCAAAAATGACACGAAAATGAACAGGGATATTCCCTCCTATTTACTGAAAATATCAACTAACGTCAAGATTCTTGCATTTGTCGCGCTCTTTTCCATCGTCTTCGTGTGCGTCTATAACCCCATTGCCATTTTCCAATTCATCCCACAAGGCATCTCCCAGCCGAGAGAGTTCCTCTATTCAGCCATCATTATCATCGCGGCAACACTGCTGCTATTGGGAAGTAGATGTCTGATGTGCCTTATTTTCGGCAAGAAAGGGTTCTCGCTCTTTTCATATATAATATGGTTAGTGGCAGAAGTGGTTTTCCTGGCCCTTGCCTATTCTACTTTCGCCATTTTTGTGGCTCACGACACTCGCTCGTTTTACGAAATCCTGCGGGGTGCCTTCGTCTTCATCCCCTCGATGCTCATTCTACCCTACGCCTTTTCTTATCTCTATTTTGCACTAAAGATTAAAAACATAAAAATCAACGATTTACTCTCCTCAATGAAAAAAAGTGACACATTCTCCATTGAGGAACCTCTCTCCATCTACGCCAACGATACCACGATCAACCTGCGCGATGCCAAAGACGAGCTCAAACTCTCCATCCGGCAGGAAAACCTGCTTTATGCGGAAGCGGCTTCCAACTATACCATTGTTTACTATTTAAAGAATGACAAAGTGGAACGTCTTTTGCTGCGCAGCACTTTCAAAAAGGTGGAGGAACAATTAACCCCGCACAGCTTCGCCCGCTGCCACCGCAGTTACATCGTCAACCTGCGGAAAGTGCAGATAGTGAGGAAAGAAAGCGATGGTTTTTTCCTTGATATGGAGCACAATATCAACGGCATACCCATTTCGCAAACCTACGCCGAAGACATGATTGTGCGCTTTGCTTCGGGTGAAAATTAGAATTTTCGCAGCAAACTGCCATCATATTTCATTTTTTTGTAATTTTGCAGGCTAATTTTAAAATCATTATTTCATAATAAAATACGAAAGAAAATGAGCGGTGGATTGTATTCGATGGATCAAAAAGATTTTGATCAGACGTTAGACTTAACGAAAGTAAAGCCCTACGGCGACACCATGAATGACGGCAAGGTGCAGTTGAGTTTCACGCTGCCCGTTCCTTGCGGCGACGAGGCCGTGGAAGCTGCCAAACAGATGCTGAAAAAGATGGGTTTTGAAAACCCGTTGGTGGTGTTTTACAAAGAGTTGACCGAAGGCTTCACCTTCTTTAACTGCTACGGTTCCACCGTACACACGGTAGATTATACCGCCATCCACGTTCCCAAGGTGGAATCCACGGTGATGGATATGCACGAGACCGACGAGTACATCCGCGAGCATATCGGGCGCAAAATCATCGCCATCGGTGCCAGCACCGGTACTGATGCCCACACCGTTGGTATCGACGCTATCATGAACATGAAAGGCTACGCAGGTCACTATGGCATAGAGCGTTACGAAATGTTTGAAACGCTCAACATGGGCAGTCAGGTGCCGAATGAGGAGTTCATCGCAAAGGCTATCGAGATGAAAGCTGACGTGCTTTTGGTGTCGCAAACCGTAACACAGAAGGATGTTCACATCAAGAACCTCACCGAGCTGGTGGAGATGCTCGAGGCCGAAGGTTTGCGCGACAAGGTCATCCTGGTATGCGGCGGCCCGCGTATCTCGCACGAGTTGGCACAGGAACTGGGCTATGACGCCGGTTTCGGCAGCGGCTCTTACGCCGATGATGTGGCCTCCTACGTGGCACAAGAACTGGATCGCCGTCTCAACCATCATTAAGATTTGCAACGCGTTATTGTTTCTGTCAGCAACGACCTCTACAGCGACCAACGGGTAGATAAAGTATGCAACTCGCTGGTTAACATGGGGTTTAACGTCTTGCTGGTGGGAAGAAAACTGCCCAACTCCCCTGCCCTACAACCACGCACCTACGCCACACGGCGGCTGCGACTGTTGTTCAAAAAAGGATTTCTTTTCTATGCGGAACTGAATTTCCGGCTCTTCTTTTTCCTGCTGTTTCATCGTTGCGACATATTGGTATCCAATGACTTAGACACGCTTTATCCCAACTTTCTCATCAGCCGACTGAAGCGGAAGCGGCTGGTATATGATAGTCACGAATATTTCTGCGGAGTGCCGGAGCTGAACGGACGGCCTCGAGTGCAGAAATTCTGGCGGCGCATCGAGAAACGCTGCTTCCCACACCTTACTGACGTGATGACCGTATGTAATTCTATAGCACATCTTTACGACCAAGAATATCCGCGAAAGGAAAAGGTAAATGTGGTGCGCAACGTGCCCACCCGACAGCGGTTCCCCATCACGAAGAGCCGCGAAGAGTTAGGCTTGCCCACTGACAGCAAGCTGATTGTGATGCAGGGGGCCATCAACCGCGACCGTGGTGCCGAAGAGCTGATTTTGGCGATGAAAATGGTTCCCGGTGCGCAGTTGCTCATCATCGGCAACGGGGATGTGGTACCGCAACTCAAAGAGTTGACACAAAAAGAGTTGATGGAAGACAGAGTACATTTTATTCCCAGAGTGACGCCCGCGGAGTTGGCCAACTACACGGCGTTGTGCGACCTCGGCTGTTCGTTGGAGAAGGACACCAACCTCAACTACCGGTACTGTCTGCCCAACAAGCTGTTCGACTACATCAAGGCGGGGATTCCGTGTGTGGTGAGCGACCTGCCGGAGATGGCGGCGGTAGTGAGAGGGAGCGGCGTGGGGCTGGTGGTGCCGGAGCATACGCCGGAGGCCATCGCGGCAGCCATCAACAGGTTGTTGAACGACAAAGAGTTGTACACCTCCTGCAAGGTGGCGACGGAGCGGGCGGCCGAACAGTACTGCTGGGAGCGCGAGGAAGAGAAGTTACGAGCGATTTACTTGAAATAGCGTTATTTCAACACATTTATATACAACGATTTATAAATAAATTAGATGATGAAATTGAAGATTTCCATATTATTCCTATTGGTAACCCTGTTGTCAAACAGCCTGTCCGCCAAGTCGGTGGATGCCACTACAGCCTGTACCGTTGCCTCCCACTTTTTTGCTCAAAAATACCACCACACACCCGAATCACTCACTCCCATAGTGGCTTATACGGCTCCCCTGTTGCGTGGAGAAAATGGCTCAGCGCCCAGCTTCTATGTCGTGAATTTCGAGCCTGACGGCTTTGTCATCGTGGCTGGCGACGACCGTGTACAACCCATTTTAGCCTTTTCTGATGAAGGAACCTTTGTCACCGAAAACATTCCCGCCCACATACAGTTTTTCTTGGACAGTTACACTGAAGAGATTCAATACATCATTGATAACCAACCATATAACAGCACAACTATCACCCAAGAATGGGAGACGTTACTTTCAGGGAGCCACCTTTCACCCAAAGATGGGGAGGTGGTCGTGGGACCGTTGTTGGGCAACAACCAGTGGAACCAGACCAAGTATTACAACGACCTTTGTCCCGCTGATGCCACGGGCAACTCAGTCTATGGCGGCCATGTGGCGGTAGGGTGTGGCGCGATTGTCATGGGACAGGTGATGCGCTATTGGCGTTTTCCCACTACGGGCAGTGGAAGCCATTCTTATAGCAGCAACTACGGTACTCTTTCGGCTAACTTTGGGGCGACGACCTACCATTACGAGAATATGCCCGACCGACTTGTAACCACCTATCATCCGGATAGTTGTGTGGAGGCGATTGCCACCTTGCTGTACCATTGCGGCGTAGCGGTCAACATGAATTATGGACCGTCTGCGAGCGTAGCCAATTCCAACCGCATTGTGTCGGCACTCTCCACCTACTTTCGCTATCCCACTACTGTACAATACATTGAACGCGGGAGCCTGTCCACCACTACATGGCTGAATTATTTGAAAAACGAACTCGACGAAGGGGCGCCCTTCATGTATGGAGGAAGCGGGAACTATGGTGGGCATGTATGGACTTGCGATGGCTACCAAGACGACAACTATTTCCATTTCAACTGGGGATGGGGCGGACAGCAGAACGGTTATTATGCGCTAACCAACTGCAGTTCATACGGTTTCAACAGCAACCATGCCATCATCATCGGCATCCGTGGTCCGGAATTGCCCCAAGCTATTGGCGAGAATAGCGAGAGAAAAATCATGGCATACCCCAACCCCACCAGTAGTATCGTACACGTACAGACGGAAGGACAGTCCGTGGTAGAGGTGCAGGTATTCGACCTATTTGGGAAACTGCTCTTCCAGCAGAGAGTAAGTGAAGAAGACTTTTCGGTTGACTTATCTAACTATTCTTCTGGTACTTATCTGCTTCGGATAATATCCAACGAAGGCGTTGAAACGGTCAAGGTGGTCAGGGAATAGGGCTTAAAACTGTTTGTCCAATTCGGACAAGTATTGTTTCAATTGCGGGATGTTGATAGTGACAATGCTCCATATTGTTTGATCGTCCACACCAAAATATTCGTGTACGATGAGATTTCGCAAACCAATAATTCGCGCCCACGGAATATCAGGATGATTCATAATAAAACCATCACTCAAGCCGTTAGCCGCTTCACCAATAATTTCCAACTGATGTAATGTCGCATTGAACATCATCGAATTGTTGACAAAGGTATCCTTATCCGCCCCTTGGATATAATTCTCAATCTCCTTAATGGCATCCAATATGTGTAAAACACGTACTGAATCCGATATTTTAGCATTCATAAAGTAGTTTTTTATCAGTGTCAATATAGGGTTTGATGTATTTGGAAACGCCTCGCGAAGAAACAAGGTCAATTGATTTTTTCAAAAGGGATTGCAAATCCAACTGCATCTGCACGAATTCCAATCCTACCGGCTGGGAATAGTCCAAATCCACCAATATGTCCACGTCGCTGTCTTCTGTCTCCTCGCCGCGAGCGTACGAGCCGAACACCCACGCCTTCAACACTGGCTGGGTCTTGAAATAGTCCTGGATGGTCTTAATCATTTCGGGCGACAACATACTTACGGATTTTTATCGCTGCAAATATACGGAATTTTTCAGGAATGTGAGGTGTCTTTTGAAAAATCTGAAAAAAAATCATCTGTAGCCATTCAGCCAAAGAAAAAAAGTAGTATTTTTGCTTTCTGAAATTTAAAAGACTAAAAAGACAATAAAATGAGTGTTTTACTTGCCGTGAATACGGAGTTACTGGTCAGCGTGCTTTGGAAAGCTGCGCTGATTTTAGGCATTGTCGGCGTTGTGGCCGCTATTGTTTTATTCTTCATTGCCAAGAAGTTCCATGTGGAGGAAGACCCCCGCATTGACTTAATTTGCGACCTGCTGCCCGGCGCCAACTGCGGCGGATGCGGCTTTGCAGGCTGCCGCAACCTGGCGGAGACGATGGTGGCACGCGGCACCATGGACGGCTGTAGTTGTCCCGGAACTCCGAAAGAGAAGAACGACCAGATTGCCGCCATCCTCGGCATCGAGGCCGCCGACAGCACCCCGAAAGTGGCGGTGGTGCGCTGCCAGGGCTCGTGCGAAAACTCGCCCGCCAAGGTGAGCTACGACTCCGAGATCTCATGCTTCTTCGCCAACAGTCTGTACGTCGGCGAAGGCCTCTGTCCCAACGGCTGTCTCGGCTGCGGCGACTGCGTGAAGGCCTGCAACTTCGGCGCCATCACCATCGACCCGGTGACGAAACTGCCGGTGGTGGATGAGGAGAAGTGCGTGGGCTGCGGCGTGTGCGCCAAGACCTGTCCGCGTACCGTCATCGAGATTCGCCACAAAGGTCCCAAGAACCGCCGCGTGTATGTGGCGTGCAACAACAAGGAGAAGGGCGCGGTGGCCATGAAGAACTGCAAGGCCGCCTGTATCGGCTGCGGCAAGTGCGCCAAGGTGTGCCCCTTCGAGGCCATCACCGTGGAGAACAACCTCGCCTACATCGACTTCACCAAGTGCAAGATGTGCAAGAAATGCGTGGCCGAATGTCCGAAGAACGCCATCGTGGCGGTCAACTTCCCGGCACCGGCAGTCAAGCCCGCAGAGAAGCCCGCTCCTGCTGCCGAACCCGCAGCAGCACCGCAAGCCGAAGCCTCCGCTCCTGCAGAAGCCTAATCATCCATTCTTTTATTATTCAACCATTATCAGAGACAACAAAACCAAAGATATGTCCACCGAAATTTCAACCGAAACTAAAAAAGAAATGAAAGCCTTGGGAAAGAAAACCTTCCACATGGGAGGTGTACATCCCGAAGCCAACAAGATTGCTCACAACCAGTGTGTTGAAGAGTTCCCACTCCCCGATCAGGCTGTGGTATATATGACGCAGCACCTCGGTGCTCCTTCTAAGCCCATCGTACAGAAAGGCGACAAAGTGAAAGTGGGACAGCTCATTGGAGAGCCCAGCGGCTTCGTGAGCGCCAACATCCACTCCCCCATCTCTGGAACAGTGAACCGCGTGGACATGATTGCCGACATCAGCGGTTATAAGAAGCCCGCCATCGTCATCGACCGCGAAGGCGACGAATGGATGGAGGACATCGACACCACTCCCGACATCATAAGCGAAATCAAGCTCAGCAAGGATGAGATTATCGCCCGTATGAAGGACAAGGGCATCGTGGGACTCGGCGGCGCCTGCTTCCCCACCCACATCAAATACATGCTCAAGCCCGAACAGAAATGCGAGTACCTCATCATCAACTCCGCCGAGTGCGAGCCTTACATCTCCACCGACAACCGTATGGCCATTGAGCATGCCGAGGAATGCATCATCGGCATCGAGGCCGCCCTCATCGCATCGGGCGCCGACCAGGCCATCATCGGCATTGAGGACAACAAGCCGGAAGCCACCGCCAGACTGATGGAGGCCGCCAAGGGCCATCCGAAAATCAAGGTGCAACCCCTCCGCATCAAATATCCGCAAGGTGCTGAGAAACAGTTGATCAAGGCCATCACAGGCCGCAGCGTACCCAACGGCGCGCTCCCGATTTCAGTAGGCTGTATCGTCAACAACCTCACCACCACCTACGCCATCTACCAGGCCGTGCAGAAGAACATGCCCATCGTGCAGACCTTCACCACGGTTTCGGGCAAGTCGGTACCGGCCGACAAGTGCCGCAACTTCCATCTCCGTCTCGGCACGCCCATCAAGGCCGTGATGGATGCTGTGGGCATTCCGGAAGACACCGGCAAGATTATCTCCGGCGGTCCGATGATGGGCAAGGCCATCACCAACCTCGGCGCATACGCCACCAAGGGGATGTCGAGCCTGCTGTTCATCCGCGAGCAGGATGCCAAGCGCGGTCCAGTCAGCAACTGCATCCGCTGTGGCAAGTGCGTGGACGCCTGTCCTATGGGACTGGAGCCGTACCGCCTGCATGCCCTTTCGGAAGCCTTGCGCTTTGAAGACTGCGAGAAAGAGGGCATCATGAACTGCATCGAATGCGGTAGCTGCCAGTTCACCTGTCCCGCCAACCGTCCGATTCTCGACAACGTGCGGGTGGGCAAGAACAAGACCGGTGCGATGATTCGCGCCCGCGCCGCCCAAAACCAGCCCAAATAGCGATTTCTATGAACAGCGTATCACGCCTCTTCAGCGTTATCCTTTTCAGCACTATCCTGCTGCTGTTTTCTGGTTGCACACCGAAAAACACATCCGACAACACATCGGAAACGGAGGCGCAAACCACTCAGCAGCAAGAGGAAAATGCGAACGAGGATGAACAGCCCAACACCATCGGCGCACCCAAAACAGAAATCGACTTTTCGAGAGTCCAGGTGGTGGATGAGAAACGGTTTATGGAAGAGGTGTGCGAATTTGACGATGCCGGCCGGTACGGTTTCAAATGTACCCGTCCCATCATCATTGACTTTACCGCTGGCTGGTGCGGCTGGTGCACCAAACTATCCCCACACCTCGTGGATATGGCCCAGAAATATTCTGACCAGATTGCCGTTTACAAAGTGGATGTTGACAAATGCCCTAACATTGCGCAACGCTTTAACATCCAAGGACTTCCTACCCTCGTTATTGTAAAACCTCACCATCAACCAGAGAGAATTGAGGGATACGTTGAAAAAGATAAGCTTGAGGAAATCATCCAGAATAAACTATTGTCTAAATAATGCGCACTTCGTTGTTCATCCGCAACATGTCCGCTGCAATATTTTTTGCAACGGCTTTTTTTTGCGCGTCGGCGCAGCAGATTGACTGCGACAAGGCCGAAGGCTTTACGCAGCGCATTGCGGAAAGAACTGCCCAGATCGACACCGAAGACCCGGAAATCATCACCCTGCACTATATTTTCGTCAAGGAGATGCTCGACTCGGTGAAGATTTTCCAGGATGAATTTCTCCCCAACCTACATTTTTGTCCGCAGATTGACTTCTTCGCCACCCTGCATCAGAGCAAGGCGTTGGAGTACCAATTGCAGGAGATGAAGGACCGGCTGGAGGTGCAGCGCCAGCGGGTGGACACCCTTTTCTACCTCAAGGCAGTGGACGAGTTGGCCTTTCACGATACGGCGATGTGCGAATACTACCTCGACCGGTCGCTGCAATTCAACCGAGTTCAGACTGACGCCCTCATCATGCGCCTACAACTCGACTATGCACAGAAGCATTTCGACGAATGCCTCGCCACGCTGCGCATCCTCTACCATGATGCTCCCCTGAACCGCGAACAGGAGAATGCGCTGTCGGATTTCAATCTGCAATTTTACCAGGAACTCTATAATACCGGTGACGCATTGGTGAAAAACGGACATGAAGCAGATGCCTTAGCCCTGTTTGAAACTTTGGAGACCTTCTGTCACGATCTGCCTTCCTCCTATTGTAATGATGATTATTACCATGGACTTATTCGGTCAAAATCAGGAATTTACGAATCCTATCTCACCATTGCGAAAGTGGCGTGGGAACGCAAACATCCCGAACTGGCCTTCAAGTTTTTGGACTATGCCAAAGAGTATCGGCTGACCAATGAGGATGAGGTTTTAATTCCTGAGCATTTTGTAAAATTCATTGAAGAGATGGAAGCCCTGCGCCCCCGTTATTCCAATTCCGACAGGCCATGAACACTCCTCCTTTTCTTCAGAAAAAGACCTACCTGCATTCGCCGTTGTTGCACATTGCATACATAACAGTCTGTTTGACTGTGATTTATTCATTATGTCGGCTGGTGTTTTATCTGTTCAATCTCTCCCATTTTCCTGAAGCGAAAGCGGTGTATTTCTTCGATGGCATTCGATTCGACCTGTCGGCCATCATTCTCCTCAACGCGCCCTATTTCCTCCTCATGCTGCTGCCGTTCAAATTCATCGCATCTTCTAAATGTCGTATTATCAGCAATATCTACCTTGTTGTAGTCAACCTCTTGGCAGTGGCGGCCAACCTGATAGACACCTGCTACTATCCTTTCTCCATGCGCAGGATGACCTTCGACATCTTCCATTTTGCAGGTGAAACGGGAAACATCGGGGGGCTGATACCCCTTTTCCTCCGCGATTATTATTACATGATCATCATCTTTTTGGGCTTTGTACTGCTGCTGCTCGGGATGATTTATTTTTCAAAATTTATTGATTATAAAGATTTTATACTAAAAGGGAAAGCCCTTATTGCGCAGATCATCATCCGAGTGGTAGTGTTGGGCATGCTGGTTTTGGGCATCCGAGGAGGACTTCAATATCGCCCATTGTCAATCGTTTCTGCTGGCGAATATGGAGGGGTGGAATATGCAGCCCTGATTCTCAATTCGCCTTTTTCTTTAATGAACACCCTCCAGAGCGAACAACTTCCCGAACGCACCTATCTCAACGCAAAAGAATGTGATCGAGAGTTTTCTGTAAAAAGAGAAATTTTTGATAATCAATATTTTACACCACCCAAAACCGACAATGTTGTACTGATTATTTTGGAAGGAATTTCGAGTGAATACAGTTCTGTTTTGGCAGATGAGCCGAAAGATTTGGCAGGCTGCACCCCGTTTTTAGACAGTTTGGCGAGACAGAGCATCACCTTCCGGGGTATGGCCAACGGGCAGCAGTCCATCGAGGCCGTTGCGTCCATCCTGGGCGGCATACCCTCGCTGATGGAAAAGCCGTTCTGCCAGTCGCAATATGCCACCAACTACGTCAGTTATGCGCTCCCCGTGCTGAAACGGCAGGGCATGTCCACCCATTTCTTCCATGGCGGCGCCAACGGCACGATGGGCTTCGACCGGATGAGCCGCACCGCAGGGGTTGACCACTACTACGGTATGGACGAGTACCCCTACCGGCGCCGCGACTACGACGGTAGCTGGGGCATTCCTGACGTGCCATATCTGAACTATGTTGCTGAGCAGCTGAATCATACCGATGGGCACTTTTTCGCCACCCTCTACACACTCACCTCGCACCATCCGTTCAAAGTACCTGCCGACTACGACCAGAAGGTCGCCAAAGGACATTTCCCGATGCAGCACGCTGTGGCTTACACCGATGAGGCACTACGGCAGTTCTTCGCAAAAGCTTCAAAATCAGAATGGTATCCGCACACCCTATTTGTCATCACAGCCGACCACACCAACTTTGAGGGTGCCACCGACGTAGACTATCGGCGACATCGTTACTCCGTGCCGATGATTTTCTTCCACCCTGCCCAGCAGGAGGTTTTCCACTCCGATGAAATTATGCAGCAGGTCGATCTCATGCCCTCCATTTTCGGCTACTGCGGTTTCACAGGGCAGTTTGTATCATTTGGACACAACGTGTTCGACAGTTCCACCCCCCGCTTCGCCATCAACTACCTCTCGGGGACCTATCAGTTCTACATCTCGCATTATTTGATAGAGTTTAATGGGGATAAGATATTGAAAATTTGGGATTTAGAAAATGGCAACAATGAAGTCTCTCCCGACCAAGTGCTACAGATTCAGGAGTACGAAAAATTGATGAAAGCCGTCATCCAGCAATACAGCAACGGTCTTTTACACAATCAATTGAAATTCAATTAGCGAGGATTGTCCACCTCAATCCGTATGTAGGAGATGAGGCTGCCCTCTTCTAACCATTTTTTCTCGTAGAAAGTCTGGATTTCTGTTAAGAAGGGATATCCGGTCTGCGCGTACACATCCTCGATGTTGTCGGTGATGTGCCAGTTTTCTTCGGTGGCGGTTTCCAGCAGGTACTCGTACAGTAGGCGGCTGTCGGTTTTCAGGTGCAGCACGCCCTTGTCGCCCCACACATGGCGGTAGCGTTCCACAAAGTTGGGGGAGACGAGCCGGCGGCGGGCTTTCTTGGGCTGTGGGTCAGGGAAGGTGACCCAAATTTCGGAGACCTCTCCGGGGGCGAAATAGCGGTCGATATCATCGATCTGGCCGCGGATGAAAGCTGCATTGGTGAGGTTTTCGAGGGTGGCATCCTTGCAGCCGCGCCACAGGCGGGCGCCCTTGCGGTCCATGCCCACAAAGTTCTTGTCGGGGAAATTGCGTGCCATGGAAACAGTATATTCGCCACGGCCGCAACCCACCTCCACCACAATCGGATGGTCGTTATGGAAATAGTCATGCCCCCACTTCCCTTTCAGCGGGAAAGCGTCGTTGCGGACATCATAGTTCTGGTGTTGGAAAAGATTGGTGAAAGTTTCGTTTTCTGCAAAACGCTGGAGTTTGTGTTTAGCCATATTATTGATACTTATTTACTTCTGCTAATTTTGAATATTTGCCACCGAGCTGCATGAGTTCCTCATGGGTGCCCTGTTCCACAATGCGGCCGCCGTCGAGCACGATGATCTTGTCGGCGTTGCGGACGGTGGAGAGGCGGTGGGCGATGACGAGGGTGGTGCGGTTCTGCATCACACGGTCGAGGGCCTCCTGCACGAGGCGTTCCGACTCGGTATCCATGGCGGAAGTGGCCTCATCGAGAATCAGAATCGGGGTATTGCGCAGCACGGCACGGGCGATGCTGATACGCTGGCGCTGTCCGCCCGACAGGTTGAGGCCGCGGTCACCGAGGGCGGTGTGGAGGCCTTCGGGCAGGGCGGCGATGAAATCGGCGGCGTTGGCCACGCGGGCGGCCTCCCAGATTTCCTCTTCGCTCACCTTCTCGCGACCGAAGGCAATGTTGTTAGCCACTGTATCGTTGAAAAGCACAACATCCTGACTGACAATAGAGAACAGCGAACGCAGCGAGTCCAGATCGCAATGACGGATGTCCGTTCCATCGATGGAGATGCTGCCGCTAGTCACGTCGTAGAAGCGGGGCAGCAGGTCGGCGAGGGTGGATTTGCCCGCGCCGGAAGCGCCAACCACCGCCACCATCTGTCCCTTCCCAATGGTAAGGTTGACATGTTGCAGCACTTCGGCGGAACCGTATGAAAATGACACATCGTCAATACGGATTTCCTTCTCGAAAGAGTGCAGCTTCGTGGCATCAGCCGGACTCTTAATCACCTCTTCGGCATCGAGCACCTCATAGATGCGGTCGAGCACTGCCAGTCCGCGGTGATATTTGGCCATGGCCGTCCCAATGTTCTTGGCGGGGTTGACAATCATGGCGAAGAGGGCGATGTAGGTGATGAACATGGGGGCGGTGAGCGCGGTACTGCCGCTAAGCACCAGCGAGCCACCGAACACGAGGATAATCATCACCGCAGTAACGCCAAGGAACTCGCTCATCGGGGAGGCGAGGTCGCCACGGCGGGTGACGCGCCGCGACAGGTCGGCCAAAGTCTCGTTGGTGTGGGTAAAGAGCGATTCGGCATGCCCCTGCGCATTGAATCCCTTGATGATACGAAGGCCGGCGATGGTTTCCTCCACATGGGCAAACAGCTTTCCCTGCTGCGCCTTCATCTCCTTATTCTTCTTTCTCAAAGTTCTGCTAATCAAAGAAATGATGACACCCGCTATCGGCAGCAGCACCATCACAAACAGGCTGAGTTGGTAGCTGATGGTGAAGAGGGCAACCACATAGATGAGTATGGTGAGCAAAGCGGAAATCAGGGTCTGGAAGGCGCTCAAAACCGTAAACTCCACCTCCTGAGTGTCGTTGACCGCACGTGAAATCACATCGCCTTTCTTCTGTCCGGAGAAAAACGATAAGGGCAACATCAGCACCTTATGGTACATGCGGCTGCGGAGTGTGCGGATGACATCGCTGCGCACAGGGGCTAAGATCCACTGGGTAAGGACGAGGAAGAAATTTTTAAGCAGAAAAAGCACCACCACAAAGATGATGATGGCGGTGAGCGAACGACGCGGGGCATTCAAATCGGCAAAAAGGCCGACCAACTTCATCAGCTTCTCCCCTATCACACTCAATCCGCTGAGTTCGCCTTGGAAAATCAGCTTTACCAACGGCTCGATGAGCATCATGGTGAGGATGGAGAAAAGAATGGAGATGAGGTTGACGAAAACAACAAGCAGCAATTTCCATTTGTAAGGTTTGATAATGGAAATGATCTTGTTGTTAAGCATTTACTTTGGAAATGAGGCTCAAAAAAAAGTCGGGGTGACAAGACTCGAACTTGCGGCCTCTACGTCCCGAACGTAGCGCGCTACCAACTGCGCCACACCCCGCTGTTTTGAGGCTGCAAAAATACGATTTTTTTTCATACCCCAGCATTTTACAGAAAATTTTTCTACTTTTGCAAATCTATAATTATTAAACAAATAGTACAACAACCGCGATAAAAAGGAGTTGTACGTGCAGCAAATGGCGATAAAAATGGAAGAGAAGAAGTCGAAAAAGGCGAAAAAGTTCATGGAGAAGCCCGAATATCCGGGCGGGCGGAAGGCATTAGATGCATTTGTGGCGGCGCATCTCCAATATCCGGAAGATGCCATGAAGCAGCGGATCGAAGGCATCGTGGCCGTCGCCTATCAGGTAAGCGACGAAGGCGAGGTGCAGAATGCCACCATCATCAAGGGATTGTGCCCGTCGTGCAACGAGGAGGCTTTGCGGATTGTGAATATGTTGAAATACGGCAAAGCGCACAACAGAGGTTTTCGGCTGAAGGCCAACTGCAAGCTCAACATACACTTCCGGCTGGCGCCCGCACCGCAAGCGCCCACGGTGAACATCACCTACACGACCTCCAAAACCGCACAAAAAAGTAACACTCCTCCTTCAAAAGGCGGATACACGATCACTTTAACGGTCGGTAACAACTAACCTTATTTTTCCATCTCTTCAGCGATGATACGGCAAATCTCTTCCGAGATATTCTCTACCGTATCCATGCCGTTGATGTGGCGCAGCAGACCTTTAGCGGCGTAGTAATCCTCAAGAGGCTTGGTCTGTGCGAAATAGTTGGCGATGCGCTTCTCGATGATTTCCGGAGTATCGTCGCTGCGGCCTTCGAGGCGGGCGCGGTTGAGCATACGCTTTATGATCTCCTCCTCATCGACATTCAGGTTGATAACCAACGAGATAGGGAGATTCTTGTCGTGGCCGATGCCGTCGAGCATCTCGGCCTGCTGGATGGTGCGCGGCACGCCGTCGAGGATGGAGCCAATGATTTCGGGCATCTGTTCGAGGCAATCGTGCAACATGTTGATGGTCAGCGAGTCGGGACAGAGGGCACCGCGGTTGATATACGACTGGGCCTCCACTCCGAGCGGGGTGCTGTTGGCGATATTTTTGCGGAACAGGTCGCCGGTGGAGACGTGGGCGAGGTTGAACTTCTGGGCCATGATTTTGGCCTGGGTGCCTTTGCCGGAGCCAGGGGCACCCAGCATGACGATATTGAACTTTTTCATTATGGTAATTGTTTGATTATTCCTCCACTACTTGGTAGATGTCGCGCAGGTTGCGCCCCAAACCGTCGTAATCCATCCCTCTACCCAAAATGAACTTGTTGGGAATTTCGAGCCCGATAAAATCGATGGGCAATGATTTGCGGTATGATTCGGGCTTGTAGGTAAGCGTAGCGATTTTGACATCCTTAGCGTGTGCTTCGCGCAGCATCGCCTCGATGAATTCGTAGGTATTTCCCGTGTCGATAATATCTTCGATGACCAGAACACGCTTATTTTCAATATTTTCGGTAAGACCGATAAGATTTTTCACCTTTTCGGTACTCTTAGTTCCGGCGTAGGAGCTCACCTTGACACAGCAGAGTCGGCACTGGAAATCGAGCTGTTTCAGCAGGTCGGAGCCGAAGATTACGGAGCCGTTGAGGACGAGAAGGATAACAGGGGTGTCATTCTTGTATTCTTCGTTAACTTCAGCGGCCACTCGTTCTACCGCTTTATCGATTTCATTTTCAGAAATATACTTAACAAATTTCCGATCGCCGACTGTAATGGTATTCATTGAGAATTATTTTTTAAAAGATGTGCAAAATTACAAATTTTCGAGCGAAAATTGATAAAAGGTGAAAAAAAACTCATTTTCATATTTATAATTCAAAATTATTTGCTAATTTTGCGCTTTAATTTTGCAAAAACACTGAATTGAACAACTGCACATGTTAAAGGACTATTCGTCATTCGGTCCAGCCTATCGGAACTTCAAAGTCAAGGAAGAGGTATATGTTCCAGAACCCGCAGCAGAGTTCTCAGCTGACAATCCCTTCACCAAGATGGCCGCCATCCGCGGGGAGCTCAAAGACATCCAATTTGACGGAAGCTATACATATCTTGACAAATCCCTGAAATTCAAAACATGGCATTTTCTCGTCTATCTTGCACTTTGGATAGCTGCTTTTCCCTTAAATCGGATTCGGTATGGTCTAAAGATTGAAGGCCGCGAGAAAATCCGTCAGAACCGCAAGCTCTTTGCCAACGGCTTGATGACGGTCTGCAACCATGTGTGTCGCTGGGATATGATCTGCGTGCTGCAGGCGATGCGCTACCGCAAGGCTTGGATTCCGATGTACGCCCAGCCCTTCCGCGGCAAGGATGGCTTTTTGATGAAACACATCGGCGGCATCGCCATTCCGGAAGAGCGCAGCGGCTTGCGGGCGTTCGACCAAGCGCTGGACGAACTTCACGACCAAAAGCAGTGGATCCACATCTTCCCCGAGAGTTGCAGCTGGAAATACTACTCACCGCTCCGTCCCTTCAAAACCGGCGCTTTCAACATGGCCTACCGTTATGCCCTGCCAATTCTCCCCATGGTCATCACCTTCCGCCCCCGCACGGGCTGGCGCAAACTCTTCAGCAAAGACGAGCCCTTGGTGACCATCCATGTGGGTGACCCTATCATCCCCAACACTAACACACCCCGCAAAGAGGAGGTGGCCCGCATGCGCGACCTCGCTCACCAATCCATGCTCGACATGGCCGGCATCGTCTCCAACCCGTGGCCATCCCATATTGATTGACATTTTTTATCATTATGAAAACCATTATAGATCCCGTACCCGTTGAACTGCTGAAAGCAGAACTCACCAAATCCAAAAAACTGGAAGACACCAACAAGGGGCATAACGAGCTGTATATCGTTACGTGGCAAGACTCCCCCAACGTGGTCACCGAAATTGGCCGACTGCGAGAACTGGCATTTCGTGAAGCCGGCGGCTCCACTGGCAACGCCATCGATTTGGATGAATACGACAAGATGGAAAAACCTTATAAGCAGCTGATTGTGTGGGACCCCGACAACGAGGCCATCATCGGAGGCTACCGTTTTCTCTTCGGCTCCGACGCCACCTTCGACAAGAAAGGACAGCCCATCATGGCCAGTTCGCACCAGTTCCGCTTCTCCCAAAAGTTCATTGATGAGTACCTGCCGCATGTCGTGGAATTGGGCCGCAATTTTGTGGCTCCCGAATACCAGAGTTCCAAGAATGGTGCAAAGTCTATTTTTGCCTTGGACAATCTGTGGGACGGTCTTGTGGCCATTATCATGAAGTATCCTAATTTGCTATATTATTTTGGAAAAATCACGGTATATCCCTCCTACGACCACATCACGCGAAATCTATTGTACCATTTCCTTTGGAAACATTTTGGCGACAAAGAGGAATTGGTTCGTCCGTGGGATGACCAAGCCATCATGCCTGATTCCGACCCGGAATTGATGAATCTGATTGTGAATAAAGAGGATATGGTGGAAGATTACAAATTGCTGAAGGCGGCGGGTAAAATGCGAGGCGTGAATTTGCCGCCCAACATGACCATTTATCTCTCCATCACCTCCCAGATGTTGATGTTCGGGACGGCAGTCAACCGCCTAATGCACAACATTGAAGACACCAGTGTGCTCATTCCCTTCGACTCCATCTATCATGATAAAAAACAACGCCACATCGGGGCCTTCCTCCGATTCTCCATGACAAGGAAACGTAAAGTGACAGTTACTGACCCGACCGAGACTGAAGACCAGATGATTGAAGACTGGCTCATCAAGCGAAACCGCAAGGTGAAGCGCATGCTGAAGAAGGTAGGACGCAATATGTAATGAACTCGCACTTTTATTTTTCAAAACATCTATACTATGCAAGAATTTACTTTTAAATTGATTGATGACAATGGCACCTATTGTGCTGTACAATACGACGGCGACGAGGCGGAGGTCACCATACCCGCCACCTACAACGGGCAGCCGGTTACCATTTTGTTCGACAACCTTTTCCGCGGTCATAAGGAGATCACTTCCGTCACCGTACCCGACACGGTGAGCGTTATTGGCGGCTTTGTGTTCGACGGCTGCGACAACCTCCGCACCCTCCATCTTTCGCCCAATGTGGAAGAGTTTTGGCAGTATGCCTTCGTGCGCTGCGGCATCGAGGAGATCGCGCTGCCTGAAAAGCTGAAGTATGTGCCACCGTTCGCCTTCAAGGACTGCAAAAACCTGCGGAAGGTGGTGTGCAACGACGGTCTGAAAGAGATCTGCTCGTGGGCATTCGAAGGTTGCGACCAACTGACAGAACTCCAGCACGGACCGAATGTCAGCGTCAGTCCCCGCGCCTTCGAAACCATGGCCAAGGAGTTCTACAAGAATAACTAAAGGTATTGATAGGAACCCTTACCCGTTCCCACATTATTTCTTACAAAAAAAACGCTTTTCCAAATACCAATTGTAATCGCTTTGTCCAATCCAATTTTTTATCGTATTTTTGCAATTCGATTTAGAAATTGATGTAAAATGGATTTAGCAACAAAGTACGAACCGCAACTTATTGAAAACAAATGGTATAGCTTTTGGATGGAACATAAATTGTTCGCCTCCAAACCTGATGGAAGACCCGCTTATTCTGTCGTAATTCCCCCGCCGAATGTAACGGGCGTGTTGCACATGGGGCACATGCTCAACAACACCATACAGGATATTCTGGTGCGCCGCGCCCGCATGATGGGCTTCAACGCCTGCTGGGTGCCCGGCACCGACCACGCCTCTATCGCCACCGAATCGAAGGTGGTGGCCAAACTCGCCAAAGAGGGCATCAAAAAATCGGACCTCACCCGCGAGCAGTTCCTGAAATACGCATGGGAATGGAAAGAGGAATATGGTGGCGTGATTCTGGAACAATTGAAAAAACTCGGTACCTCGTGCGACTGGGACCGTACCGCTTTCACGATGGACGAGATCCGCAGCCAGTCGGTACTGAAAGTATTTGTAGATTTATATCGCAAAGGTTTGATATACCGCGGCTTGCGCATGGTCAACTGGGACCCGAAAGCGCAGACCGTATTGAGCACCGAGGAGGTCATCTACCGTCAGGAGAAGAGCAAACTGTTCTACCTGCGCTACTATGTGGCCGACGCCGCCGAAAACCCGGTGAAACCCACCGATATGGAGGGCGAGGTGCTGCATAAGGACGAAAAGGGCTACTACGCTGTGGTGGCCACCACCCGTCCCGAAACCATCATGGGCGATACCGCCATGTGTATCAACCCGAAGGACCCGAAGAACCAGTGGCTCCGCGGCCACAAGGTGGTGGTGCCGCTCGTCGGCCGCGTCGTGCCCGTCATCGAGGACCGCTATGTGGACATCGAGTTCGGTACGGGCTGCTTGAAAGTGACCCCCGCCCACGACATCAACGACTACGCCCTCGGACAGACGCACCATCTGGAGACCATCGACATTTTCAACCCCGACGGCACGCTGTCGGAGGCCGCCGGTCTCTATATCGGCCAGGACCGCATGGACGTGCGCAAGCAGATCGTCATCGACCTGAAAGCTGCCGACCTGATGGAGAAAATCGAGGATTACGACAATAAGGTGGGCTACTCGGAACGCAACCAGGACACGGCGGTCGAGCCGCGACTCTGCAAGCAGTGGTTCCTCTCCATGAAGCACTTTGCCGACATCGCCCTGCCGCCCGTACTCGAAGGCAAAATCCAGTTCCATCCCAACAAATACGTGACCACCTACCGCAACTGGTTGGAGAACATCCAGGACTGGTGCATCAGCCGCCAGCTTTGGTGGGGTCACCGCATTCCGGCCTACTTCCTGCCGACAGCAGAGGACGAGGAGGAAAAGTTTGTGGTGGCACTCACCGCCGAGGAGGCATTGGAAGAAGCCCGCAAAATCAAGGGTTACGAAAACATCACCGCCGAGCAGCTTCGTCACGATGACGACGCCCTCGACACGTGGTTCTCGTCGTGGCTGTGGCCCATCTCTCTGTTCGACGGCATCAACAACCCCGGCAATCCCGAAATCAACTACTACTACCCGACCAACGACCTGGTGACGGGTCCCGACATCATCTTCTTCTGGGTGGCCCGTATGATCATGGCCGGTGAGGAATACCTCGGCGACATTCCGTTCCGCAACGTCTATTTCACTGGCATTGTGCGCGACAACTTGGGCCGCAAGATGTCGAAATCGCTCGGTAACTCACCCGACCCCATCATGCTGATGGAGAAGTATGGTGCCGACGGCGTGCGTGTGGGCATGCTGCTTTGCTCGCCCGCTGGCAACGACCTGCTGTTCGACGAGGGCTTGTGCGAGCAGGGACGCAACTTTAGCAACAAGATGTGGAACGCCTTCCGCCTCATCAAGGGGTGGAAGGTGGATGAGAACCTGCCACAGCCGCTGCACACCAAGTCCGCCATCGAGTGGTTCAACTGCCGACTCAACGAGGCGCTCGGCATCATCAACGACCATTTCGACAAGTTCCGCATCTCCGATGCGCTGATGGCCACCTACAAGCTCATCTGGGACGACTTCTGCTCCTACTTCTTGGAGATTGTGAAGCCCGCCTACCAGCAGCCCATCGACGGCAAGAGCTACAGCGATATCCTCACCATCTTCGAGAACCTGATGAAGATGCTCCATCCGTTCATGCCGTTCCTCACCGAGGAGCTGTGGCACGGACTGAAAGAGCGCGGCGAATGCGAATCCATCATGGTGAGCGACATGCCGAAGTGGGACGAGGCCAAAGCGAAGAGCAACATCCTCACACGTTTCAACATGATGCAGAAGGTGGTGGAAGGTGTACGCCGTGTACGCAACGACAAAAACATCGCCCCGAAAAACGCGCTCGACCTCTTCGTATTGAAGAAGGATGCGCCTGACGAAGAGATGGACTCCATCATCACCAAACTGTGCAATCTCTCTTCCATACAGTATGTTACGGAAAAAGTCAGCGGTACCTGCTCGTTCATTGAGAACAACACCGAGTACTTCATCCCGTTGGCACAGAACATCAATGTGGAAGAAGAGCTGAAGAAACTGCAGGCCGACCTCGACTATGCGGAGAAGTTCCTCAAATCGGTGATGGGCAAACTTTCCAACGAACGTTTCGTCAACAACGCCCCCGAGGCGGTGGTGAATGTGGAACGGAAGAAGAAGGCTGACGCTGAAGAGAAAATCCGGATTCTGAAAGAACAGATTGCGAACTTGGGGAAATGAGAATTGAAAACTGAAAATTGAAAACTGAAAACTGAGAATCAGTAAGAAGAGAGATGGTGCATGCTGTCTCTCTTTTTTTACAATAAAATATTCATTTGAATATTGTTATTAATAAACATTTGTGTATCTTTGCAGCCGCAAACTCCAACGAACGATTGATGAAGATTACAGAACTCAAAAAGATACTCAAGGCTAATGGATGCTACTTTGTCAGTGAGGGAAAGAACCATGAATGGTGGTGGAGTCCTATAACAGAACAGAAGTTTCAACTGCCACGACACTCAACCGCTGATGTAGGTAAGAACTTAATGAGGTATATTAGAGAACAGTCGGGTGTCAATGTAAAATAAAAAAGACAAAGGATTATATTATGGAAAGAATATCAGTAATTATTGAGCGCAACAGTGATGGCACTTTCACCGCCATACCGCAACACAGATACAAAATTGGATTTATTGGGACTGGCAGCACCATTGAAACTGTCAAAGAGGACTTGCAGAACTCCTATTCTGAGGCGCGAGAGATTATGCCTTCTCTTCCGGAAATGGAGTTTGAGTACAAGTTTGACACAGCAAGTTTCTTACAATACATCAACGGGCGCTTGTCGTTAGCAGATTTACAAACCATCACGGGCATCAACCGGCACCAGCTCAGCCACTATGCTACCGGCAAGAGTCGTCCGTCGCCCAAAACCGTACAGCGAATCCAGAACGGGATACTACAATTCTCGGAGGAGCTACACCGCGTGTGCTTAGTGTGAGATTTGTCAAATGACACGGCAAAAATAGAAAAATTTCCGAAAAAAATAGTACTTTTGCACTCCGAAAATCATCAAAACAAAATGATACTATGGGAAAAGGCTTAAAGGACCTAATAAAGCTCGTCATTGTGATTGTGGTGCTATGCGCCTTCGTCTATCTCTATCCCGAAGAGAATCCTGAAATCAAAAAACAGATGTACTTCGGGGTTGTGGGCGGCGGCGTAGCGGCCTTCCTCGCCTTTTTCTTCATCAAAATGATTCGAGAAAAATTCAATAAAAAGAAATAAGTAACGACATCCGTCCGTTATTTCTATAAAACTTTCCAACCATGAAAAGAGCAGCAACACTTCTCATCATCCTTTTCGCCACGATAGGCCTTTTCGCCCAAACCAACCAAACCGACAGCAAGGGCAAACAACACGGATTGTGGAAAAAATACGACGACAAAGGAAATCTGCTCTACGAAGGAAACTTCAACCATGGCGTTCCCGTGGGCACATTCCACTACTACTACAGCAACGGCAAGTTGAAAAGCACCACCATTTTTATCGAAGGGACTCACAAGGTGCATACCTCCATGTACGATGTGAACGAGAAATTAGCTTCAGAGGGCAACTTCATCGACCAGATCAAAGACAGCATCTGGAACTACTACAACCCGAAAGGCACGCTCATCAAGAGCGAGGCGTACCGCAACGGCCAACGACACGGCTGGTGGCGCACCTACTCGTCGGAGACCGGCCAGCTGCTCGAAGAGTGCCACTACGACAACGACAAGGCCAACGGCGACCGCAAGACCTACTTCACCGATGGCAAAATCAGCACCGAAAGCCACTACATCAATGGCGATATGAGCGGCAAGTTCACCAGCTACTTCCCCAATGGAAAAGTCTTTTATACAGGAACCTACCTCAACGGCTTGGAGACTGGCGAATGGAAATATTTTGACGAGAACGGCAATCCGAGAAAGACGATGGAATACAAGGCAGGCAAATTGCAAAAGACCTTCATCTTCCTCAATATTGGAGGATGGCAGAAGATGAACCAGGCCAACATCGCCTATTTCCACAAAGAGGGCAACCAGACCCGCGTGGTCAACACCAACGGCAAGTCGGTGATGTGCCAGCAGGTGTTTGAGGAGCTGCTGACCTATGTGGATTTCGAGGATTTCTGCATCATCAGTCCCACCTATGCGGCAAGTTACCCCGCCATCAAGGCATATCGCGAAATCGCCACCGACTATGTCGAGGTAATTTTGAAACCAGCCACAGAAGAGCCCGTCGTCTGCGAGGGCGACCATGCCAAAGCGGTGAAGATGCTTTTCAACAACGAAGTTCCCAAAGAAAACTAACCGTGACCACCGCCATTGAACTGCTGGCACCGGCCAAAGATTTGGAATGCGGCATCGCGGCCATCAACCACGGTGCGGATGCGGTGTATGTGGGGGCTCCGGCATTCAGTGCGCGAGTATCGGCGGCCAACACCCTTGAGGATATTGAGCAGCTCTGCCGTCACGCCCATCTCTACCATGCCCATGTGCATGTGGCCCTCAACACCATCCTTACAGACAGCGAGTTAGAGCAGGCACGCAAAATCGTGTATAAACTCTACGAGGCGGGTGCCGACGCACTCATCATCCAAGATATGGGGCTTTTGCAAATCGACCTGCCCCCTATCGCGTTGCATGCCAGCACGCAAACCGACAACCGCACGCTGGAGAAAGTTTTGTTTTGGGAAAAGATGGGGCTTCAGCGCGCCATCCTCGCCCGCGAGCTTTCCCTTGAACAGATTCGTAACATACGGAAACACACCAACATAGAGCTGGAGGCTTTTGTACATGGTGCGCTCTGCGTAAGTTATAGCGGTCAGTGTTACATGAGCCAGGCCTGCACCGGCCGCAGCGCCAACCGCGGCAACTGCGCCCAGTTCTGCCGTCTGCCCTACACCCTCACCGACGCCGACGGGAAGGTCATCCGCGAGAACAGTCACCTGCTGTCGCTCAAGGACATGAACCGCTCCGACAGTCTCGAAGAACTGATTGATGCCGGCATCACCTCCCTCAAAATCGAAGGCCGGCTCAAGGGCATCGACTACGTGAAAAACATCACCGCTTTTTATCGGAAAAAGTTGGACGCTATTTTTGAGAAAGAGGCGAAATATGGTCCGGCATCGGCGGGAAAGGTGGAGCTCACCTTCACGCCATCGCCAGAGAAGACCTTCAACCGAGGGGCGACCGAGTATTTTCTGCATGGCAGGGAGAATGTGATGGTGGAACCCGACACCCCGAAATCCATCGGCGAGCCGATTGGCAAGATACTGAATATCAACGGAAACAAAATCCGCATCGCCACTTCACAGACTTTGCACAACGGTGACGGATTGAGTTTTGTGGACGAGAGTCACGAGCTGGCGGGCTTCCGCATCAACACCGCCGATGGCGGCTTAGTGACCACCTTAGAGCCTGTGCGGGGACTGAAGAAGGGCGACAGCGTTTATCGCAACCTCGACATAGTTTTCGACAAGCAGCTGCGGAGCGAGTCGGCCGTGAGACGCATTCCCGTGGACATCCACCTGTCGAAGACCGACGAAGGCTTTCTACTACGCGTCACCGACGAGGAGGGAGTGAGCGCCGAGCTGGCGGTGAGTGCCGCCATGGAGGAGGCGCGACAGGCGGAAGCGGCCAACGAGAATCTGAGGCGCAACTTAGCGAAACTGGGCGGCACGCCCTTTGTGGCCCGAGAGGTCACCCTCGACCTGACGAGAGCTTACTTCCTGGCGGCCAGCGCGGTGAACCAGTGGCGCCGCGAAGTGGTGGAGCGGTTGGTGGAGGCGCGGCTGGCCTCGCACCGGAGGCCGGCAGGACGGCTGCCACAGCAACGCTGCGAAGCCACAATGCCGCTGCCCGTAGCCGGAAACGCCGACTACCGCGCCAACATCATGAACCAGCAGGCGGATACGTTCTACCGGCAGCACGGGGCGAGCGAGACGGCCCCGGCCTACGAGGTGGCACCCACCCCCAATGCCGACCTGATGACCTGCAAACACTGCATCCGCTTCACCCTCGGCTTCTGCAGCCGCAACGGGAAAACACTTCCCTACTCCGAACCCCTCTTCCTCACCAACTCCATTCATCGTTTCCAACTTGAATTCGACTGCAAAAACTGCGAGATGAAGGTCAAAAAAGCCCCATCACTTTCAAAAACTCAATCATGAAACTCTCGAAAAAAAACATCCGGCACATTATCTACTGCGTGCTGGCCGTCTGCATCGTGGCCGCCATCAGCTTTGTCTATATGCTGTTTTCAGGCAACACCTCCCAAAAGTCCACCGTCGTCATCGCACAGAACTCCACCTACAAGCAGGTGATTGCAGAGATGAAACGTCAGGGCGCACTCGAAAACGAAAGCTCTTTCCGGCTGACCTGCAAATTACTGTTTTACAAAAGTGTAAAGCCCGGTAAATATGTTTTTGAGAAAGGAGAAAGCAACTTCTCGATGGTGATGAAACTGCGCAAGGGACAGCATTTTCCAGTGAAATTCACCTTCAACAATGTACGTACGAAAAAACAACTGATCCAGAAATTATCGAAATACGAATTCTATTTTGAGTGGAAAGATTTAGAAAGACTATTGAATGACAGAGAGTTCCTCAAAAATTACAGACCTAACGGGGAGCCTCTCAAACCCGAAACGGTCATCGCAATTTTTCGGCCCGACACGTACGAGTTTTACTACGACATCACGGCAAAGGAGTTTTTTGAGAAGATTTACAGTTACTATGTAGCATTTTGGACAGAAGAACGGTTGGCAGCGGCGAAAGAGACAGGGCTGACACCGATGGAGGTGTGCACGTTAGCCTCGATTGTGGAAGAGGAGAACCACCGGCCGAAAGAGCAGCCCCGCATCGCAGGTCTCTACATGAATCGGTTGCACAAGGACATGTTGTTGCAGGCCGACCCGACGGTCATTTTCGCCATCGGTGATTACAGCATCCGGCGGGTGCTCAACCAGCACACGCGGTACGAGTCGCCGTACAACACCTATCTGCACAAAGGTCTGCCGCCCGGTCCTATCCGTCTTCCCTCCACCTGCGCCATTGATGCTGTGCTGCATTACGAGCATCATAACTACTTGTATATGTGTGCCAAAGAAGATTTTTCAGGCTACCATAATTTCGCCCAGACCTACAACGAGCATCTGAAGAATGCGCGGAAGTACCAGAATGCGCTGAACAAGCGAAAATAAAAAAAAAGCGGCAAGGGAATCCTTGCCGCGGTAGTATTCATCAAAAATTTCGGAAATTTAGATCATCATGTTCGACATGTCGTCTTCCATCATGGCCTCTTCCTCTTCGCGCGGGTTGACGGTGCGCTGGAGGGAAGCAACTAAAGAACCGATCATTTTGGTAAGCTCCATCAATTGGTTGCGGGAATACTCCTTGTCGGTGTCGTTCATGACATTGAGACGGGAGGCGATCTCGGTGTAAACTACACATTCTCTAACGGAACTTTTGGCCATTTTGAGATAGTAGATGAATTGGGCTTTGTTGCGGGCTGAACCCTCCGCAGTGTTCATAGCGATGCCCTGGGCGGATTTCACAAAAGCATCGCCTACAGTGGCATGGCAGCTTTCGGGGAAGTTGGCAGTTACAGAATGCACCCAAGTGATGTAATCGAGTGCTTTCGCATAGATTCGCAAGTCTTCAAATCTGAAGAAGCTCACATTGTTTTCTTGTTCGTTCATAATGGTACAGGTTTTAGTTAGAAAATCGCAGCAAAATTAAAAATTTATTTCAAATAAAATGCTCTTTTTTATAAAAAAATTAACTTTTTTACTATAAATCTTGCATAGTTTTGATTATCAATACATTATAAAATGATTTTTTGTCAAAAATATGCGAAAATTTGCCACTTTTACGGCTTTACAAACTTTTCAGAGGCTATTATTTTTTGATTATCAGACAATTGAATGAAGTAAATTCCTGATTTCAGCGTAGATAATGACACCGTGGTCAAAGAGGTGTTCATCGTTTGCTGATAGACCAGTGCACCAGTCACGTCAAAAATCCTACAAAGGGTAGCACTGCTATTTTCTGGCAGCTGGATGTGAATGTAATCGGTGGCAGGATTAGGATAGATGTTGCATTGAACCAACTGATTATCAGCTATGTGTGTATGGTCTATCTCTTTACCCACCACAGCACGGATCATCGGAGTGCCTTTCAGGAACGATTCGTTCCACTCTGACGTAGTCTTATATTTCCACTTGCCGCGTGCATCGGTATTCTGGTCGAAGCCGAGGTTGAGCTGGGTGTTGTGGTTCTGATAGAAGCCTACGTAGAAAGTCCCTTCAAGATAGAGCGGGGCATCGAGGTAGTAGGTGACAAAATCCTCGAACTGTTGGGCATGGCTGGGCAGCTGTCCAGGCATGGAGTAGATTTCATCGCCTGGGTCGCCATTGTCGTCGTCCCACACCATCAGGGTGAAGTTAGCGATATTGGCATCCTCAGCCACGGAATTGAACCACATCCGAACGGCGCGGAGCGTATCGGGCTGGTTGAGGTGGAAGCGCATGGCGAAATAGGTATCGGGGTACGTCATGTTCGACAGAAGCGAATATCCCGCCTCGGCTGAGCCATCATCGTAAGCGAAATAGTTGTGGAAATTCTGATAGAAGATGCAGGTATCGTTGTTTCGGTTCATGTTACCCGAGCCCACCTCTTGGAAAATGTGCGTGATGATGAAGGTAGCACTGTCGGCATTGTCGGTGGGCAGCGACGAGAACTCGAATGCAGGACTGGCATGCTGCGGCTCGGTGTGCAAGCCGTGTGTCCAATAGGGATAAGCATTCAGGTTGTTCGTGGTATAGGAGGCCACCAAACCGCCGCCTTGTTTTCTTACATTATAAGTATAATCGCTGTTTTTGGGCGTATTGGAAAGGTTCACCAACACATTCTCGAAATGATTGTCCAGCTCGCTGTCGCGATACTGGTTCCAGGGCATATACTGGTAATCGCGCAAGATGGTGGTAGTAGGCATCACAAAGGCAACATCGTTCTGTGTGGTGTCGGTCCAGGTGCGGTTGACATCCAAGCGGACATAGTCGATATTCCACTGGTCCACATTGCTGGCCCAGCCTGTGATGTGGTTGTCCTCAAGGCTGGCGTAATTACGGAAGCGGAACTGGAAATTGTTGATCAGCCAGCGGGCATCGTTGATGGGAATCATTGCCTGTTTGAAGTAGCAGCGCGGATTTTCCGCAATCCAGTCGTCGACGCGCTGTCCGGGGGTACTCCAGATGGTCTCCCACACCATCTCGTCACCGAAGAGGGAGTCGCAGGGCAGCGGGATACACTGTCCGGGGAAAGCGGGTGCTTCAAACACATAGTCTTGTCCGGGGAGGAAGGGGTTGTAGAGGGTATCGCCAGCGACATACATTTCATCATCGCCGAGAAAATAGTCGCAATACTCATAGCCGACAAAAACGATATTGCCGGTGGCATAGCCGAATTCAAGCACCAGAGAGTCATAGCCTTCGGGGGAATTGCCGAGGCGTTCCCATTCGGTACCGGTTTGTGTACCGCCGGCGGGCTGGTAGTAAAAACTCAGATAGAGGGAGTCGCCGACACGCATATCACGGTTGAGGGCGAAGTTGTAGTCGAGACGGATGGGCAGCGAGGTGAGATAATCGGCACGGAAGGGATCGTTGGTGGCGTTGGCATATACGCGGCCATTTTCATCCAACGCGTCAAGGGTTGCGACGCCCATAGTAGGCGGCACAATAGCAAACGAGCGGTTGACGTAGGCATAACTATCCTGCCAGAGGGCGGGGTTGGGGTAGCCCGTATAGTTGGAAAAGTCGTCGATAAACGGGAGATGGAGGTCGGTACGGGAGGGGGCGGGACGGGCTTTGGCAGCCTCACGTGCCACCTGCTTGTTGACCGAGAGACCGGTCAGCACCTCCTGTGCCTGAAGGGTAGTAATACACAGTAGAGGTAGAATTGTGGATAGGATAATTACTGATAATTTCTTCATAATGAGTATATTGTGGAAAATTAAAATTCAATTTGCGGATCAACTTCAGTATCGTCATACTCGTCACCGTCACCGCCATAGTCAACAGGGTTGCGGCGAGCCACGCCGACTTCGAGTTTGATTTTCTCTCCCTGTTTGATTTCGGTGCCGGCCGCGATGGGCTTGCCCGTTTTCTCACGGTACTGACCTAGTACAAGGCCCGGGGAGTCGCTCTCGGTCTCGACCACTGTGCCCACCTCGAGTCCAGAATCCTCAAGGATGTGCTTGGCCTGGCGGAGGGTGATGTTACCGGCCAGTTGCGGCATCTTGACCATACGCGGAGTTGCCGTCGTGATGGTCAGCGTCACCTTGCGGCCGTACTTCACCTTTTCGCCCGGCAGCGGTTCCTGCTTTACCACCGTGCCGTCGGGTTTACTTTCATCGAAAATCTTGATACGGCTCACCTCAAAGGTGAATTTCTCGCTGGTGGAATTCTGCAGATCAGAGTAGCATTTGCCCACATAGTTAGGCATCTCCACCTCCTCGCCATGATGGGTAAACTCCTTCATGAAATAGTTCGCCGCGACAAGTAACAGCAGCGTTACAAGTATGGCTATCAAGATATGAAAGCCGAGACCACTAGGACGGAAAAAGTCAATTATTCTTTGCATAATGAGATAATAACTGCAATTTTCAAAAAATATTTTATTCGGGTGCAAAGATACAACTTTTGTTGGGAGTATGTTGCAAAGAAATTTTGTATTTTTGCAGCCCAAAAAATGAAAGCATGTCCATACTGACCGAACACTCTCTCTGGTACCTCCCTCTCTGCATCCTGTTAGGCGCGGCGTATGCGATTTTCCTATATTTACGAAACCACGACATCGACTACGACAAGCGGGCCAAATGGACTATGCCCATCCTGCGCGGACTCGCCGTCTCCCTCATCGCTTTCCTTCTCCTCTCCCCTCTCCTGAAGCATAATGTGAAAGAGGTGGACAAGCCTCTGCTCTTGGTAGCGGTGGACAACTCCGAGTCAATGGTCAGCACAGCCGATTCGGCCTATTATCGCAACGAATTTCCGAAAAAGTTGCAACAGCTCATCCAAGATTTTGGCGACAAATACGACATCAAGACCTATTTAGTGGGCGAACAGAACCAGCTGCAGGATGGCGCGCAGCCTTCCGCAGTGCCGTTCAACGGCAAGACTACCAACCTCTCCTCCCTCTTCGATGAAGTCGATAATCTTTACGCCAACCACAACATCGGCGCGATGGTGTTGGTGTCGGACGGCATCTTCAACACGGGCAGCAACCCGCAGTATGCCGCCGAACGCGCCAAATACCCGATCTACACCGTGGCAGCAGGCGACACCAGCGTGCAGACCGACCTGCTCATCGCCGACATTCTGCACAACCGACAGACCTACCTCGGCAACTATTTTCCCGTAGAAATCAAAGTTTCAGCCACCCACCTTGCAGGCAAGAAAGCCACCCTCACCGTTTATAAAGGCGAGGACGAAATCTTTACTAAAAATATTGAAATAAGAGGAAATCAGCATTTCGAGACCGTCAAGTTCACCCTCGAAGCCGACAAGAAAGGGATGCAGAAATACCAAGTGGAACTCACCCCTCTGGACGGTGAAATCACCCATAAGAACAACACGCAGACCTTCTTTATTGAAGTGGTGGATCAGAAAGAGAAGATTGCCATCGTGTATTACGCGCCGCATCCCGATGTGGGCGCCATCCGTCAGGCATTGGAACTTTCCGACAAGTACGAGGTGGATGTCTTCGCCGCTGATGCTTTCAACAAAAATGTCAACGACTATTCGCTGTTCATCCTGCACCAGCTGCCCGCCAAGAGTGCCGCTGGCGGCAACCTGCTGAACCAAATTCGCCAAAGCCAGACTTCCATCCTCTATATTCTTGGCAGCCAGAGCGACCTCAACACTTTCAACCAGCTGAATGCGGGCATGACTATCAGTCAGAGCAGCCAAGGCGGCAAAACTCTTTTCAATGAGTCGATGCCCCATTTCAACGAGAACTTCCTCACCTTCACCTTCACGGAAGAGGCGCGCCAGATGCTGAAATCCTACCCGCCGCTCACCACCTTCTTTGGCAATTACAACACGGCCGTGGGCACCAACGTATTTCTCTACCAAAAAATCAACAACGTAGAGAGCAACTATCCGTTAGTATCTTTCTATCAGCACAATAGAACCCGCATTGGCGTGATTGCCGGCACCGAGTTGTGGCGTTGGCGCATGCAGAACTATCTGAAGACACAGGATTTCGAGGCGTTCGACGAGATCATCAACAAGATGGCGCTTTATTTGGCGGCGAAAGGCGACCAGAGTCCGTTCCGCGTGCATGCCGCCGAGCTTTTCAGCGAGAACACGCCCGTGGAACTCTCGGCTGAGGTGTACAACGAAAGCCAGGAGCTCATCAACACGCCCGATGTGCGCCTCAAGCTCACCGATGGCGAAGGGAAGGAATACACCTCGCAGTTCTCGAAACAGAACAACGCCTACTCGCTCAACCTCGGCAAACTGCCGGTGGGCGACTACGAATGGGAGGCCACCACCACCGTGGGCACCGCCACCTACACCAAGTCCGGCCACTTCAGCGTGCAGGAGATTTTGCTTGAAAGCATGAACCTCGTGGCCAACCACGAACTGCTGCGCACCATGGCGAAAAGCACCAACGGACAATGCTTCGGCATCCACGAGATGAACAAGGTGTCGAAGTCTATCCTTCAGAACGAAAACATCAAACCTGTGGTCACCTACCACAAGAAATACACCCCCTTCCTCGACAGCTGGATATACCTGTTAGCCATCGTGTTGCTGTTCGGCATCGAGTGGTTCATGCGGAAATGGGGCGGCGGCTACTAATCTATTCACCTACAACTACAAGACATGAGAAAACAGTTTCTGAAAATAGCCCTCTTCCTTATCCTGACAGTGTCGGGAGCGGTCGGCAGTGCGCAGCAGATTGCCCTGCTGAAGTACCGTGGCGGCGGCGACTGGTACGCCAATCCCACCTCGCTGCCCAACCTGATTGCCTTCTGCAACCAGAACCTGTCGATGTCGTTGGACCCCAAGCCTGCCACCGTGGAGGTGGGCAGCACCGACCTGTTCCAATATCCCTTCGTGCACATGACCGGCCACGGCAACGTGGTGTTCTCGCAGGAGGAGGCGCAGAACCTCCGCATGTACCTGCTCTCCGGCGGTTTCCTGCACATCGACGACAACTACGGACTCAACAACTTCATCCGCACGCAGATGAAGCTGGTCTTCCCCGAACTCGACTTTGTGGAACTCCCCTATAGTCACCCCATCTTCCATCAGAAATACCCCTTCCCCAACGGTTTGCCGAAGATTCACGAGCATGACGGCAAGCCGGCGCAGGCCTTCGGACTGGTATGGGAGGGACGGCTGGTGTGCCTGTTCACCTACGAGTGCGACCTTGGCGACGGCTGGGAGGACACAGGCGTACACCACGACTCGGAGGCCACCCACCAGAAGGCGTTGAAGATGGGTGCCAACATTTTGCAATACGTGCTGACGCATTAGTCGGCTGAAGATATAGAAAAACAGCAGTTGTTCCGCCGCTGCTCCGCAAGGAGGAGAGGAAAGTCCGGGCAACACAGAGCACCGTGCTTCCTAACGGGAAGGAGTCCGCGAGGGCTACGGAAAGTGCCGCAGAAAAGATACCGCCTGCTTGCAGGTAAGGGTGAAAACGCGAGGTAAGAGCTCACGACGCCGTGCAGTGATGCCGGTGATGGTAAACCCCACGGGTTGAAAGACCAAATAAACCGAGGCTTGAGGGTGGCTCGCCCGACTCGGAGGGTAGGTTGATAGAGCCGTTCGGTGACGAGCGGCGTAGATAAATGGCGGAACTCGACAGAACCCGGCTTACAGACTGCTGTTTTTTCTTTTTTTAGAATAGCATTTTCTCACGACATTCTTCTTCTATGAATATCTGACGAATCCCACGACTGGAAAAGCAAGATGTCGTGGATGGTGCGAATGATGGGGATAAATCCGTGCAACTCATTATCGACAAACCACTTGATGGCAGCATCATCCTTGCGGCAGGCGGCGGCAAACTTGGAGAGAAAATCGCAATGGGCCTTTTCCAACCATTCGATGGCTTCGTCCTCGTCGTCGATGGCATCGCTGAGGATAGCGAACTCGGGATAGCCGTTGTCCATCAGCCACTTGAGCGCATCGAGGTCGGAGAGGATAGCCCGCGACAAGGCCGCCAGCTCGGGGAAGCCGTTATGCAGCAGGAAATCGGTGAAACGGTTATCTCCTTTCAAGCTCTCATGCCATGCCAACAGCACTTTAGCATCATAATCCAACAAACTATGCATACTTCTAAATTTTCAGTTTTGAAACATCAATCCAGTGAATCACAAAGCCTTGCCGCTCCATCCGGCGAAACCATGTCATCTGCCGCTTGGAAAATTGATGGATGGCAGTGTTGAGCTTTTCGAACATCTCTTCTTTGGAAATATCACCTAAGAGAAACATCGTCAAGAACTTATACTCGAGACCGTACTTCATCAGCTGCCGGGTGCTAACCCCCTGTCGGATAAGGGCATCCACCTCTTCCACCATCCCCTCATCGAGTCGCTGACGGAGCCGCGTGGTGATGCGCGCCCGCACGATGTCGCGGTCGGCTGTGGTGCCGAAGATGACGGACGGGATGCGCCGCACCTGCTCCTTCCATTCGGGATGGCGGTCGTAGTAGCACTCAATCTCCACGGCCTTCAGCAGCCGCTCGCGCTCGCAGGTGTCGGTATGGTTGTGCAGCGGATGGAAGGAGGCCAGCATTGCCGTCAGCTCCTCGTCGCTCATGGCTTCGAGGCGCGTCCGCAGCTCCGCATCCGGCTCGATCGGAGCCAGCCGGTAGCCGCCCAACAGCGACTCCACATACATGCCGCTGCCACCGCACAGCACCACCTCCCTGCCCCGCGCCACAATGTCGTCAATGGCTTGATAAGCCGCCTGCTGGAACTGCGCCACATTGAACTCCGTACCCGGCTCGGCCACATCCACCAAATGATAGGGAATCGGCTGTCCATCAATCACATAATCCGACAAATCCTTCCCTGTACCAATGTCCATGGAGCGATACACCTGCCGCGAGTCGGCACTGATAATCTCACCTTTGAAATCGTGGGCGATGCGCACGGCCAGGCGCGTCTTGCCCGTAGCAGTCGGCCCCAGCACGGTGATAATCTCCCCTGCCTGCCGCCCCCGCACCAGCTCACACACCTCGTTGTATGACTCCAACAGTTTCATCGCGTTCCTTAATAACTAAACTGACTACCCCCCACAAACTCTCTGAGAATCGAGGTTCCCGGTATCATGTCAGGCGTAATCGACTTGAAATAAGAGAGCAGCTTCAGCAGTCGGCGCGCCTCCGCATACTCGGGTTCGGTTTCCGGCACCTCGTTGAGCACCGGCACAGCGTATGGCTTCAATATGCCCAACTCGTAAATCAGCGCCGAGTTGACCATCGCATCGGCATTCTCCTGATAAGGAAAGATATTTTTAGCCTCGCCATTCCTCACGCTCTCCCATCTGCGCAAAGTATCCAATGCAGAATATCCACGATATTTATGATCGCGTACAATTCTGCGTATCAATCGGTTGTCGGTGGTGGGAATGGGATTCTGCGAATCGATGGAGATGGAGGTGAGCGCCGACACAAAAATTCTGTATTTCACCTCATCGGGGATGGCCTCGGTCAGCTTCGGATTCAGACAGTGAATGCCTTCGATAATGAGGATGGAGTTTTCCTTCATCTGCACCTTCTTCCCCAACCACAACTTCTTGCCCTGCTGAAAATCGAAGGTAGGAAGTTCCACCTCCTGACCATCCATCAGCTTGAGCAAAGTATCGTTAAACAGCTTCAAATCAATAGCTTCCAACGCCTCAAAATCCAACTTACCATCCTTGTCTTTCGGAGTTTGTTCGCGCTCCACAAAGAAGTCGTCCACCGACACCTGCACCGGCCAGTAGCCTTGTATGGCCAGCTGCACCGAGATACGCTTGCAGGTGGTGGTTTTTCCTGAGCTGGAAGGCCCGCTGATCATCACCAGCTTCACCTTTTCACGACTGCGAATGTCGGCGGCAATCCGCGCAAAACGGTTCTCCTGAATGGCCTCCGTCACCCGAACCACATCCCCAATCTCGCCGGATACCGTTCTCTCATTGATATCCATCACGTATGGAACCCCAAACCGCATCGCTCCTTCCTTATAATCGCGATAGATAGCGAAAAGTTTGGGATTGCTACGTGTAGCACTCAGAGTGTCAGGATGTTTCGGCTGCGGCATCTTCAGCAGAAGTCCGCTTTCATACTTCTCAATGCTGAAAAGTTTGATATAACCCGTTGAAGGCACCAAGAAACCATAATAGTAGTTGATTTTATCATCCAACGCATAGATGGTGGTGAAAATTCTTTTCCGGTATTTGAACAGCCGCGACTTTTCGTCCATACCATGACGGGAATACTCCGCCAACGCATCAGGAGTAAGCATCTCCAAACGACGGAAAGGGATGTTGCGCGCCACCAACTCATGCATTGCATTGTTGAGCCGGCTCACCAGCGCATCATCAATTTCACCTTGATAACCATCTAATGCACAATATTTTCCACCCGAAATAGAGTGAGAAATCCTCAGCTTCACAGTCGGCAGCAAATCGCTCACCACCTTGAACAACATGAAATAAAGCGAACGCTTGTACATGTCGTTACCGTAGGGGGAAGAACCATCAAAAAATCGGATCTGGCAGGGCTTGTGAATCAGATAGTTCATGTCGCGCACCTTGTTGTTGACCAATGCACCCAACAAGGGGTATTTCAAGACTATGCCTTCTGTCTTGGCAATCTCCATAAGAGAAGTGCCATGGGGGTAAGCCGTATTGTGCTGGTTGTTGTGACAATATACGCTAATCATATCTAAATTATTTATAATCAATTATTTATAAATTCAAAAGAAAAATAGCAGGCTGCTTATGCAAATTCAAGGTGGTCTTGCGCCACTGTGCGATGGTCTTGGTACAAATCATCTCATCCTCGCAGGTGAGGTTGGCGGCTATGCAAAGTCGGAGATTGGGGGCGCAAACCGACACGATGGAGTTGAACAGATGGTTGTTGCGATAGGGCGTCTCAATAAAAATCTGTGTCTGATGATATTTCAAGCACACTGCCTCCAACTGCTTGAGCCGTCTTTCTCTATCAGGCTGTTCCATCGGAAGATATCCATGGAAAGCAAAATTCTGACCGCCCAATCCGGAGGCCATGAGGGCCAGCACGATGGAGGAGGGCCCCACCAGTGGCACCACCTGAATGCCCATCCGGTGCGCCTCGGCCACCACAAGATGTCCGGGGTCGGCCACGCACGGCACTCCCGCATCTGAAAGAAGGCCCACGTGATGCCCCTCCAAACAGGGCTGTAAGAACTCCTTCACATTCAACGACTTGTCGTGCTTGTCCAGATGAAAGAAGGTAAGGTCGTCGATGGGAGTGGTGATGCCCAACGCCTTCAGGAAACGGCGCTCGGTGCGCACATCCTCCACAATATAGTAATTGATTTCGTTGATAATTTGACTGTTGAAAGCCGGAAACACCTTGTCGAAAGTGGATTCTCCTAATGGAGATGGGATTAAGTAGAGGGACATGATTTGTGGGTGATTTTAAGATTTGAAAAATTTGAAAGATTTGAGAGATTTAGAATCCAAAGAGTAGCCCCAAGAGTCCGACCAAGAGGCCGAAGAAGACGTTGACGGCCTTGGTCATGAGGAAGCTTTTGCGAGAGTAAGCCAGCAGAGGAAGTGCACCGTGGCCGTCCTGCACGATGGAGCTGGCGAGCAGGATGCTGAAAGGGATGGTGCCAGCAGCGAACAGATAGATCCAGAGAAATTGGGGTTGCGATTCGGGGATGATGCCGATGCCGAGCGCCACAAACAGCAGCACCCACGGCAGCCATTTGTGCTGTTCGATCAGGGCGGGAAGGTCGAAGAAATGGTTGAGCAAAGCCAGCGCCACCAGCACGCCGAGCGTCCAGAGCAGCACCGACAGGAAGTGGTGCTTAATGACGTGCTCCCACAGATGTTCCTGCAAGAAATGCTCAGAGCAGAAAGCCACCACTACGAGGGTGAGCAGTGCCAAAATGCCGAAAACGATATTTTCGCCATGCAGGTGGTGATGGTGTTCCTCGCCATCAAGGTGATGATGCCCCTCATGATGATGCATATCGCCATGAAGTTCAGTAGCTTCAGCATGGTGCTGGTGCTCATGATGATGCTCCATCGCCTCGTGGTGATGCTCTATTTCCGTTTGGGTAGCGACCGCCGCAGCCTGCGGCATGGAGCCGTGCTCATGGGAGATGAGACCCGTGCCCAAAGCGACCAGATAGAATACCAGTCCGAAGATGAGGATGGCGCGAGCGAAGGAGATTTTCTTGATGTTGGCGAAAGAGAGCTGGGCATGACCGTGCTCGTGGGTATGCTCCTCATGCACTTTCAGGGTGTGGGTATCGTCGGAGTAGAAGGTGCGTTTTTTGAAGACGAGATGCGTAAGGAAGCCGCCCAGCAGAGCCACCACCAGCATACCACCCAGCAAAGGTAGCGTGGTTTTCGGACTGATGGCGAACAACAGGAAGGCGGAGTCGCCGAAGGTGCTGATCATGCCGGCCACCAACGCGCCGAACGACAGCACACGGTGGGTGTAGAGCGACACGATGGTGAAGCCGCCGATACAGCCCGGAATAAGGCCAAGTAACGAGGCCACCACAATTTGCAGGAAAGGCCTGTTGCGGAGCTTTTCCAGCAGATGCCCCGAAGAACTTACGTTCACAAATTCAATAAGCAGCATCATCACCATCACCAAACAGGTGATGCCGACGGTACTGGTAATAATTTCTGAGATTTGATGCATCATGATCGTTTCGAGTAACTGGTTTCAAAAGTGGTGCGGCTCAGGAGCGAGCGGCCGAGGGTAACTTCATCGGTGTATTCCAATTCCTCGCCAATGCCGATGCCACGGGCGATGGTGGTAATGCAGGGCACTTTCCCCTGTATATTTCTGTAAATGTAGAAGTTAGTAGTATCTCCGTCAACGGTAGCGGGCAGGGCGAGAATCACCTCCCCTACCGTGCCGGATTCCACCCGCTGGAACAGGCTCTCCATGTTGAGCTGCTGCGGCCCGATGCCGTCCATCGGCGCGATGACACCGCCCAGCACGTGGTAAACGCCGTTGTACTGGTTGGTGTTTTCGATGGCCACCACGTCGCGGATGTCGCGCACCACACACACCAACCGCTTGTCGCGCTTGGGGTTGCTGCAGATGTCGCACACCTCGGTATCGGAAAGGTTGTGGCACTCTTTGCAGTAGCACACCTTCTCTTTCAAGGCCGTGATGGATTCGGTGAGCAGCGCCACCTCGTGCGGGTCGGTCTTAAGGAGGTGGAGAGCCAGCCTCAATGCCGTTCGCCTGCCAATTCCGGGGAGTTTCGAAATCTCCACAATCGCATCATCAAGCTGTTTTGAGAATCCTATTTCCATCTATTCTATTTTCAATTAAAAATCAATCATCCTCACCGCGTGCGGCCGCCCGGCGCTGATCCTTCTCCTTGATGCTGTCGCGCTTGTCAAACATCTTCTTACCTCTCGCAATGGCGATGTCGAGCTTGGCGTAGCCATTTTCGTTAATCCACATTCTCGTAGGAATAATCGTCACCCCGCGCTCGTTGAGTTTGGATGCTATCTTCTTGAGTTCCTTGCGGTTGAGCAGAAGTTTGCGGTCGCGCTTCGGGTCGTGGTTGTTGTAACTGCCGTTGGCGTACTCGCTGATATGGATATTGTGTACCCACAACTCGTTGTTGATGAACGAGCAGTATGAGTCGGCAAGGTTGGCCTTGCCGGCACGTATCGACTTGATTTCAGTGCCAGTAAGCACAATGCCCGCCGTGAAGGTGGCGTGGAGGTAATACTCAAACTCCGCCTTGCGGTTCTTGATGTTGATGTTGGTAGGTTTATTCTTCGACACTTTAGTAAAATTTAGAAGGGCATTTCGCTGTCATCGCTGGCATTGGACTCCACCGTAACATAGCCGGCATTCTCCTCCATGTTGGGGGTGATGCCCGCCTGACTGTCGGCGGTCTGATAGTCGAGGTCGTCGCAGAACTTGGTATATTGTTTCTCGAAGCGCACCTTGATAGAAGATGTGCTGCCGTGACGGTTTTTCTCAATCATAATCTCGGCACGATTCAACGCCGGTGAGCCGTCGTCGGGGAAAGTGTCGAGTTTGTAGTATTCAGGACGGTAGATGAACATCACCTGGTCGGCATCCTGCTCAATAGAGCCGGACTCACGAAGGTCGGACAGCATCGGCTTTTTGTCACCGCCACGCTGCTCCACCTGACGCGACAACTGCGAAAGAGCGATAACGGGGATGTTCAAGTCTTTGGCTAACGCCTTGAGGGAACGGGAGATTTGGCTAATCTCCTGCTCGCGGTTGCCGTGGCGGCCTTTGTCCTCGGCGTTGCCGGTCATCAGCTGGAGGTAATCTACAATCACCATATCTATATTATAGCGGTGCTTCAACCGGCGGCACTTGGCGCGCAGGTCAAAGATGGAGAGCTGCGGCGTATCATCAATGATGAGCTTGTCGGTCTCCAACACATGCACCCGTTCCATCAGCTGGTTCCACTCAGCATCCATCAGGTCGCCCTTGACAATCTTCTCGGAGCTGACACCCGACTCGATAGAGAAGAGACGGTGTACCAGCTGCGTGGCCGACATTTCGAGCGAGAACAGCGCGACACTCTTGCCGTAGTCGATGGCGGCGTTGCGGGCGATAGAGAGCACGAAGGAGGTCTTACCCATACCCGGACGGGCTGCGATGATGATGAGGTCGGAGTTTTGCCAGCCGCCGATGGCCTCGTCGATACGGCGGATGCCAGTCGGCACGCCCTTGAACTTCTCTTCTGAGTTCTGCAACTCCATCAGGTCGGTCATGGCCTTTTTCACCACCACGCCCAGCTCCTTACTCTCGCGGCTGAAGTTGCTCTCTATGACATTGAACAGGTCGGTTTCGGCCTTGTCGAGCAGGGTCATCACATCCTTAGGCTCGTCGAAAGCCTGTTTGGTGATGTCGCCGCAGATGGAGATAAGCTGGCGCAACACATAGCGTTCCATCACCACGCGGGCGTGGTATTCAACATTAGCGGCGGAGGCCACCCCGTTGGTGAGTTTCGCCAGGTAGGCCGGGCCGCCCACAAACTCCAGCTTCTTCTCCGAGCGGAGCTGGTCGGCCACCGTCAGGAGGTCGATGGGCTGGTCGAGTTGGAAGAGGCGGATGATGGCGGCGAAGATGGCCTGGTGCTGCTCGCGGTAGAACATCCCCGAGCGGAGGGTGTCCACCACATTCGACACCGCATCGCGGTCGATCATCAGCGCGCCGAGCACGGCCTGCTCGAAGCCTACGGCCTGCGGAATTACCTTGCCGGCATTTCCCAATGCGCCCTCAATGGTCTTGTAACTAAATCTTGTCTCTGTCTGCTGTCCTGTAGCGGGTTCTGATGTCATAAAATAAATAGGTTACGTGAATATAATCAAGGGTGCAAAGGTACTACAATTTTTTCGCACAAAAGGCCCAATTAGCCGATTGTGGAAAAATATTTTTCTTCTGTTGATAGCGGTTGATAACTGCCTCCAGAATGTTTATTCTTCATTCAGATACAGTACCTCTCCGCGCACAGGCCCCGGCACCATGTCACGCAGCAGCTCCACGTAGGTGGCCACCTGCCGCTCGTACTCTTCGCGCACCTTTTCGGTAGGATGCCCCGTCTTGTAGTCCAGCACCACCACGGCATCCGCTAACTGTACAATACGGTCGGGACGGAAGGTGATCTTCGGCCGCACCTCCCCCTCCCTGCTTTTTTGCAGCAGGAACTCGTGCGTCGGCAATATCGACACCTCGTTCAACACCTTCACGCCATCAGCGAAATAGGGATGCCACTCCGTATGGCGTGCGATACACCGCAAGGCATCGCGAATCTCGGTGGAGTATGGCTGGCTATCCTCTATCTTCCAAGTATTTACATCTTCTTCCGTGAGCGGAAAATGCGTCTGCCGCGACAAGTAATCGTGAATGGCATTACCCACCTCCTGCTCGGGCGTCTCTTTCTTCACGATGTGGGTGGAAAGATCTTTGGGTTGAAAATCAGCAATATACATCTTCAAAATTTCCTCACTTTCATGCGCTGAAGACTTCCCGCTATCAACGCGCCGCTCTTCCCGATTGCCCCACCAGTAGCACAACGGATCATCAGGATCATGTTCAAAATGCACTTTTACCTCATCATCCGCCTCATCCCCAAAAGGAGAATTCGACACAAAATCATAGAGCATCCAGTTGAAATTCCCATTCTTCGAATCTGTCCCTCCCGTAAGGATATACAGTCTGTTCTCGGCACGTGTTTGCGCCACATATATTTTATTAAGACTGTCAAGCGTGCTCAACATCGACTCCTTGCTATAAATATCTCCCAGATCATACTGATCCATGTCCTTTTGTATCTTCATTAACAAGAAGGGCAGTTCTTCACCCTCTTTGGCATACCAATAGTCTGTTTTTGTATATTTATTGCCATATTGAGTGAAGGGCATGATGACCACGGGATACTGCAACCCCTTAGATTTATGGATGGTGCTGATGGTGATGGCATTCAGACCAGATGGAGCTTTCAGCGCCAAACTCTCCCCTTTTCTTTCCCACCAATCCAAAAACGAAGCAATTTCTCCGTTCTGATTTTTCAAATAATCCAAAATATTGTCCATCAGCGCAATGACGAATGCATCGGCCGTATTGATAGAGAAGATACGCAAGATTTCGTTGACCAAGGTGAACAGGGGCTTGGCGGCCAGGGCGGTACGGGACAGCGGCTTGCCATGATTAGCCATAAATCTGCTGAAAACCTTTTCGTTGCCCAGTTGCGGAATCAGTTTTTCCATAGCCTCCGTATCATCTTCCGAATGGTGAAGGTGAACATAGTGGGCGATGATATACTGCGAAAGCTTGTCATTGGGACGGCACACGTAGCCCAAAACGGCCAGCACAAGATTCACCTCTGGCGAAGACTTCAGCATCAGCGACTCCGGTGAGATGACCGCATAGCCCGCCCGTGTGAGCGTCTGCCCCAGCAGCGAACCATCATCATTGGAACTGGTCAGTACGGCAATGTCGCACAAACGGTAGCCTTTGTCCAACGCATCTGCCACGGCTGCATTCACCTGATCCTCGAAATATTCCTCTTTCTTCATATCTGGCGGCTTAAATCGCACAATCACCACACCTTTTCCTTCATTTTTAGCACGAACCTCCTGTTTTACAGCATGATAATATGATAGATAAAGTTTTTCGAATGGATTAACCTTCTCTGAATCATCGGTACCTGCTGAAGACTTGTATGATCTGAAACCATGAAGTTTCGGCAGTCTTTTGAAGAAGGCGTTGTTGAAGTTCACGATGTTGCCGTCTGAGCGATAGTTCACCTTCATCGGCACATTTTCGCGGCGGCTACAGGATGTATCGCCGGGCATCAGCTTCAGGTATTCTTCGGTGGCTGCCTCAGCCGAAAGGTCGGTGAGCAGCTGCGCATCCCCATTGCGAAAACGGTAGATGGCCTGCTTCACATCGCCGAAAAGGATGGCCTTCCCGTCAGGGTACGCGAGCGCATTCTTCAATAGCGGAATCAAGTTCTCCCACTGCATGCGGGAGGTGTCCTGAAACTCATCAACAAAGAAATAACGGTACTGATTGCCAATCTTTTCATAGATAAAAGGCGTATCATCATCTTTTATCTCACTATGAATCTTGAAATTAGTATCCGACAAGAAAAACTTATTATCTCTTTCTCGAATTTCATCCATGATGGACTTCAGCTCGAAAAGAAGTGACAGCGTTTGCGTACGGCCATACAGCACCTTGAGCCGGAAGAACTCCTTTTGCGCCCCAAACATTTTCTGACAGCGCTCTATAATTTTAGCATTCTTCACATCAGACTCCTCCCCTTCCTCCTTTAAGAAATAGGCGTGTTCAAGGTCATTTAAACAAGAATAATTTTTTAGTATGAACGGATTATACTGGGTAAACCAGCAATAGATAGAACCGTTACCACGTCCTTTCACCAACTTTGAGGCATCCAGTTCCAGACTTTTGAGAAAGTCGTTAGCCCCTTCCGACACTTCCAGGAGCTGCTTACGTGCCTCAGCGATGCGTTTCGCCAATTTTTTCAAACATTCTCTCAACTGCTCACAAGCCGACAAAGCCGACAAAGGTTCAGCGGCGGACTCGTCACCATAAACAATCTCCAGCAGTTCCAGCAGCCGGCCATCAATGCGCCAACGCCCTTTTTCGGCCATCTGGTCCTCCACCAGGTCGATGACTGAGTCGCGCAGTTCGGGATTCTCTTTGGAGATGCGGTTGAGCAGCAGGTCGATGGTCTGCTGGAAAAAGTCGTCCAGCGTCACCTCCACCTCATAGCTCATGCTGATGCCGAGTTCGAAGGCAAAGGCGCGCACGATGCGCTGGAAGAAACCATCGATGGTGCTGATGCTGAAGTTGGGGTAGTCGTACAAAATCTCGGCGAGCAGTTTCTCCGAACGCTGCTGGAGCTGTTGCAGAGTGAGCTCTGGAAGCACCCCCATCACCATGTCGGCGATGGGCTGCGCGGAGCCACCCCACTCCGACTGCGGCAGAAAGGCGAACTGCTGCAAAGTCTCCACAATGCGGCTCTTCATCTCGGCAGTGGAATTGTTGGTGAAGGTCACCGCAAGAATTTTGCGGAAATTGCCGACCGAATGGTCGTCGCGCAGGCAGATGGTAAGGTATTCGGCCACTAAGCTGGTGGTTTTGCCCGCACCAGCGGAGGCCATGTAAGTTTTGAACATCGTATCTGGAATTAGGTTGCAAAGATACTATAAAAAACTGAGAATTGAAAATTGAAAGATGAAGAGATGTAGAGATTATAGTTTGGGGAAATAAAAAAGGCGGCAACTCATGTGCCGCCCCGAAATTGTGGAAAGGAAAATTTAGTTTCCTCTTTCTTTGTCTTTGACTTTGATCAACTGTTTTTTGAGGGCGTCCACCGCATCGTCGGTAGCCTCCTCGAAGGTCTTGGCAGTCTTGGCAGCCATCGCGTCGTTGCCACGGATCTTGATGCGGATGTCAGCGGTCTTGTTCTCCGGCTTGTCGGTGTTCTCGAGCTTCAGCGTCACTTCGGCGCCGATGATGCCATCGTGCATCTTGCCGAGTTTCTCAACCTTTTCGGTGATGAAGGCTTCCAGTTTTTGGTCAGCCTTGAAGTGCAGTGAAGAGATGTTAAT
>JAEEGJ010004355.1_pt1 | contig 48305 bp, 43 predicted proteins | sample 8958761 | NCBI WGS metagenome assembly JAEEGJ01 (sample SAMN16246546, study PRJNA631951) | gut metagenome | biome: gut microbiome; feature: rumen; material: RS-attached | host: Bos | place: Iran: Karaj | collected 2018-10
CGGTGATAACTGCTTCCGTCACCTCGGTGCCGAGGTAGTCCTCAGCGGTCTTCTTCATCTTCTGCAACACGATAGCGCTGATTTCCTGCGGAGTGTAGAGACGACCATTGATGTCTACGCGCGGCGTGTTGTTGTCGCCCTTCACCACCTTGAACGGGACGGCCTCAATTTCTTTGGTCACCTGGTCGTAGGTCTCGCCCATGAAACGTTTGATACTGTACACCGTGTTGTGAGGGTTGGTGATAGCCTGACGCTTGGCGGGGTCGCCCACCTTGCGGTCGCCGTTCTCGATAAATCCCACTACTGAGGGAGTGGTGCGGTTGCCTTCGCTGTTGGCGATGACAACAGGCTCGTTGCCTTCCATGACTGATACACAACTGTTAGTTGTACCTAAGTCGATTCCAATTATTTTTCCCATGATATTGTGTTTTTTATTTTCTTGTTGATAATTTGTTTCCCGACCCGCCCCATGCGGGCGAATCCGTACTCCATATAACAACAATAGTGCCAACCCCCGACACTGACAAAAATGCTGACATTTTGTCACCCTCCCGTCTGCCGCCCTCCGTCACCCCCTGCCAAACATGACACAAATCGGACTGAGAACGGAGGGTTTTTGGATTGCAATCCGAAAACTCTCCTAAATAGTACATTTTTGGGAATGTATTCCCAAAAATATGTAGGCAAGAAAATGCCAACCAGAGTTGCCAGTGTCCCCTTCCTCGCCATCCGTGACTCTCTCGTAAATCCGCTCGATTAACGGTTCATCATCGATACTTGTTCGCTATAAGAGCGACAAACTATATATGATGACGTTAACGAAAGTGGGCGTTTGTCGGGAGTCACGAGGGTGGAAGGCCGACTTTTGTGAGAAGGAGAGATGTGCACAATAAAAAAAGAGAAGCCTCGTTATTGGGACGATGAAAATAGAAGAATTATACCAAGTTTATCTGCAGTCGCGCGTGGTGACGACCGACTCGCGGAAGATTACGCCCGGCTGCCTTTTCTTTGCCTTCAAGGGGGAGACCTTCGACGGCAACGCCTTCGCGCCGCAGGCGTTGGAACAGGGCGCTGCTCTGTGTGTGATAAGCGACCCGAAGTATCAAACGGACGACCGCTGCGTGGTGGTCGACGACGTGTTGGCGACGCTGCAACAATTGGCGCGGTATCACCGTGCCCAGCTCACCATACCCGTTATCGGCATCACCGGCACCAACGGCAAGACCACCACTAAGGAGCTGGTGCACGCCGTGCTGGTCAGGCGCTATCGCACCCATGCCACGGCGGGCAACTTCAACAACCACTTGGGGGTGCCGCTGACGCTGCTGTCGATACCCGCCGACGCGCAGATGGCCATCGTCGAGATGGGCGCGAACCATCCGGGCGAGATAGCCGCGCTGTGCCATATTGCCGACCCTGACTACGGCCTTATCACCAACGTGGGGCGGGCGCATCTGGAAGGCTTTGGCAGTTTCGAGGGGGTGATACAGACCAAGACAGAGCTGTACCGCTACCTTGCCGCCAAGAAGGGCACAGCCTTTGTCAATGCCGACAACGACATACTTGTTTCTCGGGCTGCGCAATGCCAGCTAAACACCATTACCTACGGCTCGACGGAACAGGCGCAAGTGCGTGGTCATTTGGTGGGGTCGGACCCCTATATGAAGTTCTATATGGAGGATGGCGACTCGGTCTACACCATCCAGTCACAGCTGTTGGGTAACTATAATTTTGATAACGCTATGGCTGCCGCCGCTGTGGGGCGCTATTTCCATGTCGACCTTTGGGACGTGAAGGAGGCGATAGAACAGTATGCTCCTTCGAATAATCGGTCGCAATATAAGGAGACGGGACGTAACGCCTTGATTCTTGACTGTTACAATGCCAATCCGTCGAGCATGAAGGTGGCCCTCGACAACTTTGAGGCGTTGCCAAAGAAAAACAAGGTGGCAATGTTAGGGGGAATGAAGGAGTTGGGCGAAGAAAGCCAGAAGGAGCATGAGGCGATAGTGAGGCGGATGCTTGCCCATCCGGAGATTCAGGCCGTACTGATTGGACCTGAGTTTGCCTTTGCTGAGGGACAACCTAATGTGCTCTATTTCCCCAGTTCCGATGTGGCGGTGGGGTATTTTGCCAAACATCCGATGAGCGGTGCCACGGTGCTGCTCAAAGGCTCCAACAGCACCCGCATGTGGAAGTTGGAAGGAGTTCTTTAGCAGCCTCTTTTCCCCCCCCCCCAAAAAAAAACTGCGGCACCGCTTGAAGAGTGGTGCCGCAACCGTAATGATAAGGCGATGTCGTTATTTCAGCATGAAATTGATAGGAATCACATACTTCGACCGCACAGGCTCGCCCTTGAATGTGGCAGGTTTCCACTTAGGCATGCCATTCACCGCACGCAGAGCCTCCTCGTCGCACTCGTCGCTAACGCCGCGCAGCACCGAGGCTTCCACTATGCTGCCGTCAGTCTCCACAACAAACTGCACAAACACCTTACCCTGCATCCCGTCTGCCTTGGCTTTCTCGGGAAACACGATAGTCTTAGCCATGTAGTCGGCCATAGCATTCTCACCCCCTGGATACTCGGCAAGTTCGATAGGGCTATTATCCTCCTTGTTAAACCAGTCCAAAATGTCGTCTGCATCATTCCAAGCCACTTGATACCAATTAACTGAGCTGTCGCTAAGATTCATCATAGCGGTAACCCGACTTGACTTCGCCACTGTTTCATGTATATTGATATTAAAGCGGACAGCCTCGGCAGAATCGGCAAACTCTTTGTGTTCGCCGACAGAGTCGAGAGGAATAATAACCCCCATAAACTCACGCTCCACCAACTTGCCGTCACGGTAAGTTTCGGTGAAGGGTTGGACGAGGTAGGTGCCGTCGGGGATTACGGACTGCTCTTGTGCAGGCTCTTGGTTCTTACAATTGGCAAACAGCAGCAGTGCAGCCAAGGGCAAGGCTGCCAACGCCTTTGCCCACCCTTTGCGGGATTTCGGTTCTTTCATCATAGTGATACGGTTTTTGATTGTTGAAAAATGGAAACTATTGACTAATGGATTGAAATTAGTGCCGGTGGCTTGGTGGTAGAGTAGGCGCAGGTAGCGAGGGTAGGCATCCTTGCCGCCTTGATGCAGCACTGCCTCGTCGGCAAGATACTCGTGTACCTCGCGAAGGTCGCGCTCATAGAGCCATACAAACGGATTGAACCAGAGTAGGCAGCGCACCAACTGGACGAAAAGCATGTCGCAGCTGTGGCGTTGGCGGGCATGGGCCATCTCGTGTGCCAGGACTTGGTCAACCTCCTGCTCGGTCAGGCCTTGGCGGTCTATTATTATATAGTTGAAAAAGGAGAAAGGCGATACGTCATCTTCAACCATAGCGATGCGATAATGCCCTTTGCGGGTGAAGGAATGCCGCTGTAGTTTGCACCATGTGGCGATATATCGTGCCAACAGGAGGATGAGGGATAGGACAACTCCGCACCAATAGGCAATGCCTACAATCTGAGTGATGCTTAGGGTGTGGAATTGAGTGGTGGAGGTTCCTGTTTGAGTTTGAGTTGGCAAAGGGGCATCCTGTGCGGGGATGGACAATGGAATCAGATAGCCGTTCCCTGACGAATAATAAATCGGAGCGGGCATTGTTGGATGCAATAGAGGGATAAGCAGGCTTATTGCCAGCGTAGCCAAGAGAAAGAAGCGATTCAACCGCAGGCAATGCTCCTTGCGTAGCAGTAGCCGGTAGAGGCTCCAAAAAGCGGCAGTGCCGATGACGGCAAAAAGAAGATAGCGTGTCATTTCGTCAGTTCTTTAGTTAGAGTTTCAAGGTCTTCGAGCGAGACGGCCTTTTGGTCGACTAGGAACGAGACCATGTTGCGGAACGATGACCCGAAATAGTTCCGTGCCATGCGGCAGAGAATTTGGCTGGAATAGTCGTCGCGACTGATGAGAGGATAATAGCGGTTGGACTTGTTGAATGTGGTGTGCCCCACATACCCCTTCCGCTCTAATATTCGCACAACGGTGAGGATTGTGTTATAGGCGGGCTTGGGTGCTTCAATGGCGGCTACAATCTCATTTGCGAACCCTTGACCGATAGACCAGATGGCCTGCATGACCTGCTCTTCCGCAGGTGTAAGTTCTTTTGTATCTTGTGGTTTCATGGTATTATATTTAAAAGTTTAGTTAGATAACGTAAAATGTGATGTTATATTGTATAGAATAGTTATTTTTAACAAAAAATCACTATTATTAGGTATTGGACGGATGGGAAGGTTGCCCTATCTTTGCAATCAAAAATAAACGTTATCAATTATGTACAAAAAGTATTGCAAATTATTCATTCTTGTCGTTTTGACTATAGGAGTCGCACAGGTGGCGACCGCCCAAAACGACACTACGACGAAGGTACAGCGGCTCACTATTGGTGGGTATGGCGAGGCTGTTTATAACTACAATTTCTATAGCGATAACGTTTTTCGTTATTCTCATGCCGACCGATATACCGAAAGTAAGGGACACGGTCGGGTGGACCTTCCCCATGCCGTCATCACGTTGGGCTACGACCTGGGTCGGGGTTGGAGCATCGGCACCGAGGTGGAATTTGAACATGGTGGCACCGAGGTGGCGGTGGAGAAGGAAACCGAGGAGACGGGCGAGTTTGAGCAGGAGGTGGAACGTGGCGGCGAGGTGGCACTGGAGCAATTCTGGGTGCAGAAGAGTTTTAATAGGCATTTGAATCTGCGGATGGGACATATCGTCGTGCCGGTGGGCATGACCAACAACAACCATACGCCTGACCACTTCTTTTCGGTGTACCGTCCCGAGGGCGAGAACACCATCATGCCCTGCACGTGGCACGAGACAGGTGTGAGTCTGTGGGGTATGGCAGGGGCATGGCGCTACGAGGTGCAGCTGCTGCCGGCATTGAACAGCAACCTGTTCAACGAGTCGGGTTGGATACACAACGGCTCCGCGTCGCCCTACGAGTTTCGCCCAGCCAACAGTCTGGCGGGAGCGGCGCGAATTGACTACAAGGGTGTGCCCAACCTACGACTCAGCCTGAGTGGCTATGTGGGCAACTCGTTTAACAACGACATCACTACCAGCGTGTATACTGAGACTTCGCGCTACTACGGTGCCAAAGGCACGGTGTTGATTGGGGCGTTCGACTTCGACTACCACAACCGCTGGCTGCTGGTGCGCGGTAATGTGGACTACGGCTATCTGGGCGACGCAGGACTGATTTCGACCCGCAACAAGAACCAGACCACCATGACAGGCAGTCCCTATCCGCATACGGCGGTGGGCAAGGGGGCCTACGATTGCTCGGTGGAGGCGGGTGTGGACCTGCTGGCATTTGCCGACCGTTGCATGGGTGACAGACGTTTGTATCTCTTTGGCCGCTACGACCGTTATGACAGCTATATTCCGGCTTCGGGCTTCGACGACATCGGTTGGACCGAGCGGCAGGTGCTGTCGGCGGGCATCAACTACTATCCTCTACGGCATATCGCAGTGAAGGCAGAGGCGGGTGTGCGCCAATTTGACGGCCATTACAACAACGAACCCTTTGTGGCCCTCGGTATCACATGGGTGAACTTCAATTTTGCACATTAATCAATAAATAAAATATCAAATGAAAAGAACAAGTATCAAGACCATGCTGTTGGCAGCCGCGATGCTGGCCTCAGCAAGTTTCATCTCATGCAAGGATGAAAACAACGGAACCGTCGACGATGAACGTGCCGCGCAGGTGGCAGAACAATTTGTGGACCACACCGTGGCTCCGACCTACACAGCCCTTGCCGCCAAGGCAGAGCAGTTGGCCGACCAGCTGGCCGACCTCCGTCAGCATGCCACCGACGCAGGCATCGAAACCGCCTGTCAGACCTTCCTCGACGCCCGCGAGCAGTGGGAGAAGAGCGAGGCGTTTTTGTTTGGTGCTGCGGGCGACTTCGGCATCGACCCCCACATCGATTCGTGGCCTTTGGACGAAGATGCCTTCCGCACGCTCATGTATGAGAGCCCTGCCATGATTGCCGCTCTCGACGGCGAGGATGGCGACGTGGTGGCTGGCGAGCGTTTGGGCAACGCCCTGCTGGGCTTCCATGGGTTGGAGTACATCCTCTTTGCCGACGGTAGGGCTAAGAAGGCTGCCGACATCACTGAGAACGAATGGATTTATGCTGCCGCCGTGGCGGGCGACCTGCGCAACCGCTGCTATCAGCTGGAAGTGGGCTGGATGGGCAGCAAGGCTCCAGCAGGCCATGTGGCCAAGCTCGACGACTTGGAGATGGCCTACACCGTGGCGGGTGGCAACAACAGCTATGGAGAGAACATGAAGCTTGCAGGCAAACCGGGCAGCACCTACGCCAGCCGCATGGCCGCGCTGATGGCCATTGTGCAGGGCTGCTCCGACATTGCCGACGAGGTGGGCAGCTCCAAAATTTATGCTGCCTGGCACGGTGAGGACATCACCTACATCGAGTCGCCCTACAGCCAGAAGTCTATCATCGACTTCTACAACAACATCGTCAGCATCCGCAACGCCTATATGGGCGGTGTAGAGGGACAGAGAGACGAGAGCAAGTCGTTGCACGCCTTTGTGAAGAGCCACGACGCGTCGATTGACGGCCATGTGACCACCGCCATCGACAATGCGATGGCAAAAATCAACGCCATGCCCGCGCCCTTTGTGCTGCACTACGGCGAAGCTGCCAACGGTGCCGCCGTGGAAGCCTGTGCCGAGCTGAGCGATGCCTTGGCTGAGATTAACAACATGCTTAGAGAACTTTAATAATAGGGTATTATGAAAAAGAAAATAATTCTAATGGCGCTGTGTGCCGCAACAGCCTTGGCACTCACGAGTTGCCAAGATGATAACGTGACTCCCACGCTTCCAGAAGAGCTGGAAGAAGAGACATACGCCGGAGGTCGTCTAGGTACGACTTTCAACCAGTCGGCATCGGCATTTGAAGACCCCACACCCGCAGTGGAGAATGCCGGCATGGTGAATGCCTTCAAGTATGGCGAGTTCTTCTTTGAACATACCGTGACGCAGAATAACCCGCCGTTCAATGGTCTAGGTCCCCTTTACGTGCGTTCCTCGTGCGAGGCGTGCCATCCGGGCTACGGCCATGGCAGACGCATGGAACGCTATCGTGCTGATGATTGGGCAAACGGGTATCTGCTGGTAGTGTACAACAAGACTACTGACGCGTATGAGACCTCGGTGGCAGGCATGCCGCAGACCAAGGCGGTGCAACCCTTCAAGCCCTCTATCGACGAGGACAAAATCAGCATTGCGTGGCTCGGCTACACCGACGAATGGGGCAACCGCTTCCCTGACGGAGAGACCTACAGCCTGATTTATCCCGAAGTGAATATTCCCGAAGATGCATTCTATGCGCCCTTGTCGGCACCATATAGCCAGTTGGCGTTTCGTTTGGAGAGCACCATCGGCATCTATGGCACGGGACTGCTCGATGCCATCCCCGACGACTCGCTGAAAGCCCAATATCAGAAAGAATATGATGCGGGTGCCGACCTCAACCCTGCTATTTGGGCTGGCAACGACTGGGCTTCGCTCTATGGCGGCACCAGCCACCCCAAGCGTTTCACCTACGCCCTCAGCCGCGGACCGTTGCAGGACGCAGCAGGAGCCAACGCCATCTGGAACATCACCAATGTGAACCGTAGTGACCGGCGCAGCCATTACCTCAGCCTAAACAAGAGTATCTATGCTACTACCGCTTCGGAAGATCCCGAGGTGCAGGCGCAGTTTTACAACTATTTCCCCCAATGGAATAAGTCGGGAGACCCACGCACCGACATCTACAACTACCTGATGTGCGACACCTTGCCCGCTGAGATGAGCGACCAGGACTACGTTAACTTCATGGTGTGGCATCGCGGACTGGCAGTGCCTGCCGCACGCAACCTGGGCGACACCGCAGTGCAGCGCGGGCGCAAACTGTTCCGCGACATGGGCTGCGCCACCTGCCACCGTCCCAGCTGGAAGACGGGTCCAGACATCTACACCGACCCCAACGGATTCTTCGCCGATGGCGACGCACGCCTGCCCCGCTACCCCTATCAGACCATCTGGCCCTACACTGACATGGTGCAGCACCGCCTGCGCATGGTCAACGACATCCGTACAGGCTGGTGCCGCACCACTCCCCTGTGGGGTCGTGGTTTGTCGCCCATCTGTAGCGGACACTCCGACCGCCTGCACGACTGTCGTGCCCGCAACGTGGTGGAGGCCATCATGTGGCACGGCTGCCCAGGTAGTGATGCCCGCTGGACGGTCGAGAAATTCCGCCAGCTCTCCAAAAGCGACCGCGACGCCGTGGTGAAGTTTATCAATGCAATCTAGCTGGTGTTATCCGTTATTACGATATTACGAAAATCTGATTATCCGAACATCCGAATAGATGAAAAATTACAATGTTCTTCTCATGGTGCTGGTGGCGGTAGCTCTCGCCACCGGCACTATTGTTGAAAAAGTTGGTGGTACCGACACCGCCTCGGAGGCAGTATACAATTCGTGGTGGTTCGTCCTGCTGCTGGCATTGGTGGGCATAGGTGCCATAGTCGCCATTGTGCGCCACAAGATGTGGCACACCCCCTATCGCCTGCTGATTTACGGCTCGGTGGTGGTCATCCTGTTGGGTGGCGGACTCTCCACATGGACGGGCAACCATGGTGACATGACGTTGCACCCCAGTGTGCCCTGCAGCACTTTCACCGACGATGGAGGCACAGCCCACCAGCTGCCGTTCTCTGTCACGCTCGAGCATTTCGAGGTAGTCAGATACCCCGGTTCCCAGGCACCGATGGACTTCGTCAGTCATATCTCTATCGCAGGCGGGCGGGTCGACATATCCATGAACAACATCTACCGTCGAGGAGGCTACCGTTTCTATCAGGCCGACTATGATGCCGAGGGTGGCTCCACGCTCAGCGTCTCGCACGACCCTATCGGCATCACCGTCACCTATATCGGTTACGCCATGCTCGTCTTGGGACTGGTGGCCATGTTTCTGTCGCCGAGGTCGCGTTTCCGTCGGCTACTGAAGGGGTTGCCGCTGCTGTTGATGCTCATAGTGGCAGGGGCGGTATCCGCTGCGCCCCAAACCTTGCCGCGCCATACTGCCGACCAGATGGGACGCGTACAGGTGCTCTACAACGGGCGAGTGTGTCCGTTGCAGACTCTCGCCAAGGACTTTACCACCAAGCTATACGGACGTTCTACCTACCATGGGCTCACTCCCGAGCAGGTGCTTGGCGGCTGGATGTTATACTATGGCGAGTGGTGTGACGAACCCCTTATCAAGATTAAGGGTGCGCAGGTGCGTCGGCAATTGGGTATGGATGGTCGCTACACTTCGCTCAACAACCTGTTGGCACACCAAGCGTTGCTTGATAGTGCCTATACGAAGGAACTTGCTGCTGCCAGCGAGAAGCTACAACTGGTGCAGATGGTGGCCAACAGCCAGCTGCTGAAAATCTATCCGCTCTCCGACTCGCTTGGCAACATAGGCTGGTATTCGCAAAACGACCCACTGCCGCTCAGCGTCGACGACGACCAGTATCTTTTTGTTCGCAAGCAGCTGGGCTATTGTCAGGAACTGGTGATAAAAGGTGATTTCGCAACCCTCGACACAGTGTTTGCCAAAACCCTCCAATATCAGCAGAAACAGGCCGCCGCCATCATCCCTTCGCCAGCACGCATTGCGGCCGAACGGGTCTACAACTCCTTTACTATGGGGCGGTGGCTGGCGATAATGACAGTCGTGCTGGGTGTCGTGCTTTTTGCCCTCACCATTGCCACAGGAGGCAGGATTCGTCTCCTATCGCGCATTGCTGCCATTATTGTGGCGGCCGTCACCACATACCTGCTGCTCGTCATTGTGCTGCGGTGGATAGTGGGAGGGCATGTGCCGTTGGCAGGAGGATTCGACAGTATGAACCTAGTGTCTGTCGTCTTGGGCATCGTGGCACTCTTTGCCATGTGTCGGCATCGTTCGGCACCTTCGGTGGCATTGTTGGCGATGGGATTCTGCCAGTTGGTGGCGATGATGAACGGTTCCAACCCTCCCGTCACCCATCTCATGCCGGTGCTCAACTCGCCGTTGCTGTCGCTGCACGTCACGGTCATCATGATAGCCTACGCGCTGTTCCTTTTCGTGATGCTGGGCAGCGTTGCTGCGCTTATCCTGCCCGAGCAGCGCGAGCGGCTGGAGCATACTAACCTCTTGTTGCTCTATCCTGCCGAGGCGTTGCTAGCGGTGGGTATCGTCATAGGTGCCGTGTGGGCCAATGTGTCGTGGGGCAATTATTGGTCGTGGGATCCCAAAGAGGTGTGGGCTCTCATTACCCTGATTGTCTATCTCTACCCTATTTATATGTCAAATAAAGACAATCACTCCCATAAAGTGTTTCACATCTATTGCATGGTGGCGATACTCAGTGTTGCCATCACCTACTTCGGAGTGAATCTCATTCTAGGTGGTGTACACGCCTACAATTAGTTATACTGAGTATTGTTAAGGTGGGTACTATTATTGATTGATGAAGTAAAGATGGAGTCGAAATGGAATTTAAAGTGGACAAATGCTTGGTCGCCAAATGTATTGTCCTTTTTAGCTCCCTTTTAGTACACCCTCTTTAACTTCATATATGTACCATAAAAAGAAGCCTGGCGCTTCATGCGTCGGGCTTTTGTGATATTCAAAGGGCAGGAATCTGCCGATTTGGTTAGAGTGTGAAGCGGATGCCAAATTCGTGAATCATGTTGCCGCTGCCGCTCTTGTAGGTGGGGAGGAGGTTGAAGTAAACCTCGGTGCCGGGGGCGAAGATGAGCCAGCGACTCTGGGTGCCGATGGCAACGTCGAGACGGAGACGGTTCATGTTGTAGACGGGTTTGTTGATCATGAAGCCGGGAACGACGCCGACGTACCAGCCGTGCTCGTTGTCCTTGTTGATGTGGCTGAGCTTGACGGGGAGGATGATGGTGCTGGTGGTGGTGGTCTTTTCCTTTTCATCGTAGGAGGCAGCGGTGATGCCGTCGCCAGTGATGCCTAGGTGGCTGTAGCAATAGATGGTGTAGCGATAGCCGAGGCCGACGTTGAAGTCCCAACGACGGGCGATGGGACGGTGGTAGTCGAAAGTGACGCCAAGGTTGGCACCGATGCTGTTGTAGTAGTTGTTTTGGCCGTAGATGCGGCGGTCGGTGAGCATGCTGACGGAGGGGTCGGCAGTGAAGTTGGGCTTGCGGCCCCAGGCGGCGTAGTGCTCCTGGCGCTTACGCTCTTTCTCGGCCTTTTTCTGCTGTTGGCGAACCTTCTGTTCGGCCTTTGCCTGCTCGCGTTTCTGGCGGTCCTGCTCTTTCTTCAGGGCTTTCTCTTGCTCTTTCTGCTGCTGCTTGATGAGCTGTTCTTGCTCTTTGGCGCGTTCTTGTTGGGCCTTTTCGGCGGCTTTCTGCTGTTCGCGCATCAGGCGTTCCTGCTCTTTCTGCTGCTGCTTGAGCAGTTCTTCTTGTTCTTTCTGTTGTTGTTTCAATAAGGCCTCTTGCTGCTTGGCACGTTCGATGGAATCGTTGCTCTGAGCATAGGTTGTGCCGGCGGTGAGAGCCAAGGCAATTAAAAGAATGTACAGTTTCTTCATAGAGATTATTTTTATAATTTTGATGATAACGCGTGTGTTTGTTTATTATTGTGTGGGGAATAAAAAAAAGGAGTTTTTCAACTCCTTTCATTTCGTCGGGGCGAAAAGACTCGAACTTTCGACCCCTTGCACCCCATGCAAGTGCGCTAGCCAACTGCGCCACGCCCCGAACGTTTTGTTTCTCTTGAAAACGGTTGCAAAAGTACTACTTTTTTTTGAATTGACCAAATTTTTTTTTGTTTTTCTTGGTCGCGATGTGTAAAAATGATGCTTAATATTGTGTGTGTGTGATTAATATGTTACTCGTAATAGGTGATAAAAATAGCATCGATACTAGTGTGGGAAGGGGTGGTTTCTTCTGTGTTGTTGCCGTTTTTTATGGAAAATTGGGTGTCTGAGGGAAGGTTGGAGAGTAGGTATTGCTGTAATGTGTTGATACGATGATTGATGAGTATATCATTGAAGCTATTGTCGTCGGTTTTGTCGTAGCAGATGGTGAAGGTGGCTTTGATTTGTGGATTGTCGCGCAAGGAGTTGACGATGGGCTTTAGTGCGTTGGTGCCGTCAGGTGTGAGTTGGATGGCGGTGCCTTGTCCGAATGGGGATTGGATGATGATGGGGGCGATGGGGAGTGTGTGAAGTTGAATGTTTTGGGTGAGGGTGTTGACGAGGAGGCGTTCGGTGGTGCGGATGACGGGGATCTCTTGCTCGAAGTTGAAGTGGCCGCCTTGCGAGGCTTGGAGGATGTAGTCGTCGTTCGGTAGGACGTAGAGTTGGTAATAGCCGTTAGTGTCGGAGGTGGTGTTGGCAACGGTCCGGCCGTTCAGCGAGATTTTTACTATGGTGTTGGGGATGGGGCGGCCGTGGTTGTCGGCTACGGTGCCTGCGACCAGAACTCCTGCCAATTCGCCAGAGAAGGTGTGCAGTTCGCGTTTGCCCGAGCGCGAGGAAATCCACCAGCCTTGTGATGAAGGGAGGTGGACGGCTAGGTTCATGTCTTCGCCGTGACTGTTGATGGGGTAGGGGAGGGGTTGGATGGTGTAGGAGTCGAAGATGATTTCGTCGATGGTGGAGGTTTCGCGCATATGGAAGGCGTAGAGATGGCGGCCAGGCTGGGTGTTGGGGATACTGTCGGAGGTAAAAATGAGGAAGTTGTGGTAGAAGACGGGGTTAGTTTCGTTGCCGGGGGTGTTGATGGTGTTGCCTAGGTTGATGGGACGGGTCCATCGGTGTCCGTTCCAAAGGGAGCACCAGAGGTCGTATCCGCCTAGTCCCACTTTGCCTTGGGAGGCGAATATCATCATCGTGCCATTGGGGGAGAATGTGGGATGGCAGATGTCGCGCTGCCAGCCATGGATGTTGATGCGGTGGATTTTGCGTAGACGGTTGGGAGTGTAAGTATAGAGGTTGGTGACGCCGTCGGCATCAAGGCGGGTGAAGTAGAGGATACTGTCGGATGGGTTGCGGACAATGTAGTCGGCATCGGGTATGAGGCTGGCCCAGAGGGTGTCGGGTTGAAGGTCTGTAGAGTTCTTTTCGGTGATGGGTGTGCTGACCAAGAGGTGGTTGTATCCGAAGAGGTGGTTGTCGACGGTGGAGAGATTGTCAAGTCCTTGTGGTAGGCGGATGTGGTGTAGAGAATGGATAGCGAACGGCGCTTGGGCATGGAGTGCGAAGGAGGCCAGCAGGATGAGTAGGAGGGGTAGGCGTTTCATGGCGACGGGCTAGTTTTGGAATGCGATGGGGAGGGCATCTTTCATCTCGGATATGTAGTGGAATGTGAGACCTTGGAGGTATTGGTATGGGATGTCCTCGATGTCGCGGCGGTTGTCGTTGCAGAGGATGATGTCGGTGATGTTGGCGCGTTTGGCGGCAAGGACTTTCTCTTTGATGCCGCCAACGGCGGTGACGGCTCCGCGGAGGGTGATTTCGCCCGTCATGGCGATGGTGGGGATGACCTTGCGCTGAGTGAGTGCGGAGACCATGGCAACGAACATGGTGATCCCTGCGGAGGGGCCGTCTTTTGGTGTGGCCCCTTCGGGGACGTGGATGTGGATATTGCTGTTCTCCAAACGGTCGGAATCGATGTCGAACTGGCTGGCGTTGGCCTTGATGTATTCAAAGGCGAGGGTGGCGGATTCTTTCATCACGTCGCCGAGGTTGCCAGTCATAGTGAGGGTGCCTTTGCCTTTACTGATGCTGGATTCGATGAAAAGAATTTCACCGCCGACTTGGGTCCAAGCCAGTCCGGTGACGACTCCCACCTTGGGTTCGTCGCCACGGTGCTCGCTGTTGTGGATGGGGAGTCCGAGGATTTCTTTGAGCTCCGAGATGCGGATGCGGGGGTCGAAGTCGGAGCCTTCGGACTTGAGCACGGCACGGTGGCGGACTATCTTGGCAAGGGTTTTCTCAAATTGTCGGACTCCGCTCTCGCGGGTGTAGTTGTTGATGATGTTGGTGAGTACTTCGTTGTCGAATTTCAACTCGCGTTTGGCGAAGCCGTGGCTCTCGAGCTGGCGCGGGATGAGGTGCCGTTTGGCGATTTCGATTTTTTCTTCGAGGATGTAACCGCTGAGGTCTATTATTTCCATGCGGTCGAGCAAGGCGGGCTGGATGGTGCTGAGGGTGTTGGCAGTGGCGATAAAGAGGACATGCGAGAGGTCGTAGTCGAGCTCTAGGTAGTTGTCGTGGAAGGCGTTGTTCTGCTCGGGGTCGAGCACTTCGAGCAGTGCTGAGGTGGGGTCGCCGTTGTGGCTCATGCCTTGCACTTTGTCGATTTCGTCCAACACGAAGACTGGGTTGCTGACACCTGCTTTCTTGATGTTTTGGATGATGCGACCGGGCATGGCACCGACGTAGGTTTTGCGGTGTCCGCGGATTTCGGCTTCGTCGTGAAGTCCGCCCAGTGCCATGCGGACATATTTGCGCTTCATAGCACTGGCTATGCTTTTGCCTAGGGAGGTCTTGCCGGTGCCCGGAGGACCAACGAGGCAGAGGATAGGGCTCTTCATGTCGCCTTTGAGGCTGAGGACGGCGATGTATTCGAGGATGCGTTCTTTGACTTTCTCGAGTCCGTAGTGGTCGTGGTCGAGCACTTTGCGTGCATGGGAGGTGCGCAGGTCGTCTTTGCTATATTCTTCCCAGGGCAGCTCGAGCAGGAGTTCGGCGTAGTTGAGTTCGACGGTATAGTCGGGTGTCTGGGGAGGGGTGCGCCGCAGTTTTTCGATACTGTGGTCGAAGGCTTCGCCTACGGCCTTGCTCCAGTGCTTCTTTGCGGCACGTTCTTGCAGCAGGTGGAGTTCTTGGTCGGAGGAAGAGCCGCCGAGTTCATCTTGAATGACGCGCATCTGCTGGTTGAGGTAATACTCGCGCTGTTGGCGGTCCATCTCTTGACGGGTCTTGTCTTGGATGTCGTCGCGGATGCGGAAGAACTCATGTTCGTTTTCGATAAATTCGGCCACCATGTCGGCACGGCGTTCATAGCCGTAGGCGTCGAGCAGTTGCTGTTTGTCAGCACTGGAGATGTCGAGGTGGGCGGCAATGTAGTTTATTAGTATGCGGTCGCTGCCAATGTTGGACAGTGAGTTGATGATGTCTTTGGTGTTGAAACCGCTGCCATTGTTTTTCTTTTGCTGTAGTTCAGCGTAGCGTCGGCGTATGGCCAGCACGCGGTTGTGGAAGGATCGGGGGTGGCTGGGCTTCTCGTTTTCGTCAATGAGGGTAGCCTGTCCGTGGTAGAACGGCGTGGTTTGGGTGATGTTGGAGAGGAGGCATTTCATGGTGCCTTGCAGCACGGCCAAGGTGTTGTCGTGAGGGAGGTCGATGACGCGAAGCACGCGGGCGATTACGCCTATTTGGTTGAGGTCGGCGATGGTGGGTTCTTCGACGTCGTTTTTCTGAGCCACAACGATGATGCGCATATTCTTGCGTTCAGCCATGCGCAGCAGCTGCAACGAAGATTTGCGGCCTACGGTGATGGGCATCACAACACCGGGGAAGAGCACGTTGTCGCGTAGCGGCAACAACGGCATGTCGTCGGGTATTTCTTCTTCGTATAGGAGGAAAGATTCGTCGTCTTTAGTGACCAGGGGTATAATCTCGGCACGTGATGCAAAGCCGTCGGCATCCATTCCGGGAGAGAGTATTTTGTCGAGTTCCAAATCCATCTCTAACAGTCCTTCTTGTATGTTTTGTTTCTTCATTTAGCGTATTACTTTTATTGTTTGATTGTCTGATTGCTTGATTGATCGAGTGGATTTAATGCTTGATTATCTGATTGTTTTAGTGGTTACACAAACATTAACACATTTAAGCATTCAAGCAATGATTTACATATTCAAGCAATGATAGATTATACGCAGAAAAGGTTAAAAAGTTTCATTTCTTTTGCATAAACGGACTTTCGGGTAGGATAGTTATTTGGATAGACAGATTGTCTGAAAATCCGAATATCTGAAAGTCTGATTATCCATTCAAGCATTGTCGGTGTTATCGCGGTCTTGATTCTTTTTTTCTACAAAGATTTCAAAGTTTTTTATTATCCAGTTGATAAATAGCACAACGCCCACGGCTATTGCGGCGTAGCGCCACATGCCGTAACCGCAAAGGCATCCTATGGCAGCACTACACCAGATGGTGGCGGCACTGTTTAGTCCGTGGATGGTGAGTCCGTTTTTCATGATGACACCGGCTCCTAAGAATCCAATGCCCGTGACCACTTGGGAGAGGACGCGAAGGTTGTCGTTGTTGACGAGGCCTCCGTTTTGTATGGCGGTGGTGATGACGTTTTCTGATATAAGAATAAATATGCACGCTCCTACCGCCACCAGCGCGTTCACAGCCAGGCCGGCATTTCGATTGCGCAGTTGGCGTTCGAGTCCGATGGCCGTGCCTGCCACCATGGCACATATCAGTCTGTTGAGAAAAACATCTAGCGGCATGTTTTGTAATGGTTAGAGGGTTAAGAAATTGAAAGATGAAGATTGAAACTTCGCGGAATCGGGTTATGGGTCTCTCCCGCGAGATTTCAATTTTCATTTTAATCACATTTGTCTATTTATCACTAATCACAGAATTTCAATTCTCACGTTCCTGCCAGCACCACGACGATTTCTCCTTTCACGTCGGATTGGGCAAAATGGTCGTGGACTTGAATCAGGGGTCCGCGCACGGTCTCTTCGTGCAGTTTGCTGATTTCGCGCGATATGCTCACCTGTCGTTCCTCTCCCAACACTGTCATCAGCTCTTCGAGGAGCTTCACCAGACGGAAAGGGGATTCGTAGATGATCATCGTCCTTGTTTCCTGTGCCAGTTGTTGAATGGCTGTTTGTCGACCTTTTTTGTGTGGGAGGAAGCCAAGGAAGACAAACCTGTCGCAGGGCAGGCCGCTGCCGACCAATGCCGGCACAAAGGCTGTGGCACCGGGAAGGGTCTCCACAGGGATGTCGTTCTTGACCGCTTCGCGTACCAACAAGAATCCGGGGTCGCTAATGCCTGGTGTCCCTGCGTCGGTGACTAGCGCAATGGTCATACCCGCCAGCAGCTTTTCGATGATGTGTTGTAGCGTCTGGTGCTCGTTGTGAATATGGTATGACTGCATGGGGGTGGCGATGCCGTAATGCTGCATCACCACTCGCGATGTGCGTGTGTCTTCCGCCAGTATCAAGTCGACACCTTTCAGCACCTCGACGGCACGAAATGTCATGTCGCCGAGGTTGCCAACTGGGGTGGGTACAAGGTATAGCTTCATGATTGCCTGATTGTTTGAGCGTTTGATTGCTTGATTGTTTGGATGCTGTCGCGTCAGCCACTCAAGCATTCAAACAATCAAGCAATAATAACCCCTTCAATCGTTCGATTATTCTTCTTCGAAGTCGTCGGGTATCTCCATGTCGTGGAAGACGTTGGTGACATCGTCATCCTCTTCCAGCAGGCTGATGACCTTGAGCACCTTGCGCATCGAGTCTTCGTCGATAGAACGGGTGGTGTTGGGAATGCGCTGGAGTTCGGCGCTCTCGCACTCAATCTTCATCTCTTCCAACATCTTGACCATGTTGCCAAAGTCTTCATAGGCGGTGTAGAGGGTGAGGTATTCGTCGTCGACTTCCATCTCTTCCAGTCCGCCGTCGATAAGTGTCATCTCGAGTTCTTCGACATCCATGTCGGGTTTGCGGGGGATGACGAAGACACCCTTGCGGGTGAAGAGGAAGCTGAGGCTGCCGTTGGTCTCCATGGTGCCGCCGTTTTTGTTCATGATGCTGCGGACGTTGGCAACGGTGCGCATGTTGTTGTCGGACAGGCACTCGATAAACAGGGCGATGCCATGGTTCACATGGCACTCGAAGGTGATTTCCTGAAGCACGGCGGCATCTTTGTCGCTGGCCTTGTTGATGGCACGCATCAGCGTGTCCTTGGGCATGTTGCAGCCACGGGCATTCTGCACCAGCAGGCGCAGGCGGGGGTTGCTGTCGGGGTCAGGGCCGCTTTCGCGAACGGCAACGGCTACTTCTTTCAAAATTTTCGAATACTGCTTGGAGCGTTTGGCATCGGCAGCGCCTTTGGCTCTTTTAATCTTTGACCATTTGTTGTGTCCTGACATAAAATTAGTTTTTATATATTAATACTATAGATTGTTTGTTGTTCCGTTTAGTTGATATAGAATTTCAGATAGGTGATGGGCATCCCCTGGGCTAGGAACATCCGCTCGTAGAAGGTCTGTGTCATCTGGGCTTCCGTCAGGCAGGGTATCTCGCTGTGCTCGGCAGCTTCTAATGCATAGAGGTTGTCGGTTGCATATTCCACTCGGTATCCTCCTGCAGGTATCACTTCGTTGAGCGTGTAGTCGTAGAGCTCTTGCGAGTCGGTCTTCAGGTGTATGGGCGACCCGGTACGCAGGAAGTGTTTGTAGTAGTCGAGGAAGCGTTCGCAGGTGAGGCGTTTGTTTTCCTTCTTGGGCTGGGGATCGGGGAAGGTGATCCAAATCTCCGATACCTCGTCGTCGGCGAAGAATTGCTCTATCAGCTCGATGCGGGTGCGCACGAATGCCACGTTCTTCATCTGCTCCTCGTTGCTGGTCTTGGCTCCGCGCCACAGGCGCGCCCCCTTGATGTCGACCCCGATATAGTTGCGGTCGGGATGTATGCGGGCCAGGCTCACCGTATAGTCGCCCTTGCCGCATCCCAGCTCCAGCGTGATGGGGTTGTCGTTGCCGAAAAATCGGTTCCATTCGCCTCTTAAGGCAAACCCTTCCTCTTTCAGCATCTCATACGACACCTGAAACAGGTTGGGAAAGGTCAGATTCTCGGCAAAACGTTCCAGCTTGTGATGGCCCATTGTATTAAATTGAAACTTGAAAGGTGAAAAATGAATATTATCCGGGGTGCGACAGCTTCTCTAACCTCTGACCCCGAAAATTTATGCAATAATCATTATTCGTTGAAGTTCTTAATTGTCACGTCGCTCTTGTACCACGACTTGATGTGCTTCTCCATTGCCTGGGCTGCCGTGTAGGTGGGGGCTGAACCCATGCTCACATAGTAGCCACCTGACTTGCTGATGATATAGGCATCGCTGCCGAGGGCTTTTAGCTGGTTGGCACATTTGTTGGCCGACTTCTTCGAGGTGAAGAATCCCGCAATGATGTCGAAACCTTGCTTGCTGTTCTTAAAGGTCGGGGCTTCGGGCACCACCTCCACGTATGGCTGGTCGTTCTTCTTGTTGGCGTTGGCGGCCGCTCTACCACCGCCCGCGCCCGCACCGTAGCCGTTCAGACCGTAGCCGTCAGCGTGAAGGCCGAGGCTGACGATAATGTCGTCCAGCAACCCGTCAAGCAGGTCGAGGTTCATCAGTTCGCCCTGCACCTTGCAGCGGTAGTAGTTGGCACCGGCCTCTTTATACTCGGCATAGTTGCGTTTCAACCAGAAGTCTTCATAGGGGAAGAAACGTTTCACGCAGTAGCCTTCCACCATCAATTCGTGCAGACGGCTGTCGGCATATTGGTCCACCTGGTTCATCACGGGTGCGAAAGCATTGCCGTAGTGGCGTGCCAGCAGGAACTGGTGGATGTAGTCGGCCATGAAGTTGTGTACCAGAATAGTGCTTCTGTTGATATCCTTTTCGTCGAATTCAAGCAGGTTGCGGTCGTCGGTGAATTGGTCTTTGTACGACAGTTCCACCTCGCGTGCGCAGCTCTCGCCTTTGGGTGTATGCATCTGGGTGAAATAGTAGTAGGCTCCGCCGCCCAGCAGCAACAACAACAGCAACAGCAGTATCCACAGCCATCCGCGACGCTTTTTCTTGTCCTCTTTTTCTTCCTTTTTCTTGGCTTTGGCGGCCCGTTTCTCTTCTTCCTTGGCTGCTTTGGCCTGTTCCTTAGCGGCTTTTTCCTTGTCTCTTAGTGCCATCTCGGCTCTGCGTGCGGCGGCCTTCTCGGCCTCTTCGGCGGCACGGCGTGCCTCTTTCTCGGCCTTGGCGGCAGCCTTCTCGGCCATGCGACGCTCTTTGGCATCTTTGGGCGAGGAGGGTATCTCGTCTAGCATGCGTTTCACCTCCGACAGGTGGTCCGACTTGCTTGTGGGGGCTGGTGTCGGCTCGATGGGCGGCAGGGGTTCTGCTGCCGGTTTGGGCGTAGGGGCGGGAGCTGCCACAGGCTCGGGCTCGGGGGCAGGTGTGGGCTCTGGAATGGGTTCGGGTTCGGGAGCCGGAGTGGCGGGCTTGTCAAAGACTGCAAACGGGTCGGCGACAGCCTTGGGAGTGTAGGTCGCCACGTTTTCCAGCGGCTGTTCGTGCCTTTTGTTGGCATCCAGATCGAGGTCGGGCAGGGCGTCGAAAGTGACGCTCGACCCCTTCAGCCGCATCGTCCCCAGTCCTGGAAACTCATGTCCCGAAGCTGTGCGGTGCAGTTTGTCGTTTAGCGCCGCGATATAGTTGTTCCACATCTGTTCCGCGATGTCGTTGGTCACACATTCTTTCTCAGCTATATGACGGATGATGGCCTTGCTTCCCGAGAGGCTGTTGTTCATCACCACCGTGCGCCGTGCGGGGTAATAGGTGCCCGTGGCGGCATCATGGTGTGCACTGACATTGCTGCCTGTCAACGTTCCCATGCCGGGAAATTCAACTACATTACCTTGTTGGACAAATTCTACGATAAGTTCTGTAATATTCATACGAGATTATTTATTTCTTGATTGTTCGATTTCTTGATTGTTTGAGAAAATATTGCTTGATTGTCAATTGTTGCGGTAGCCAAAATATTAATTATTAATTCTAAGTTCTAAAAAATGTTCTGCCGCCTGCAGGTCTTCGGGGGTGTCTATGCCTATGTTGGCTTGTTGTGTCTGGCGTACCTTTATGCTGTAGCCGTTCTCCAGCCAGCGCAGCTGCTCGAGGCTCTCGCCCATCTCCAGTGCTGACTGGGGCAGGCGCACCAGCTCTTTCAGCGTGGCGGCGCGGAAGGCGTATATCCCCACATGCTTGTAGTAGCTGTGTTTTTGCAGCCATTCCTGCTGCTCCACGCCCCGCAGGTAGGGGATAGGCTGGCGGCTGAAATAGAGTGCGCGGCCCTCCTTGTCGCACACCACCTTCACATTGTTGGGCGACAGCAGTTCCTCCGTGCTTCTGATGGCGGTCTTGAGGGTGGCAATCACAGTGTCTGCCTCCTCGAAGCAGGCGGTCAGGCCGTTCATCTGCTCTGGTTGCACAAAGGGCTCGTCGCCCTGCACGTTGACCACCACGTCATACTGCTCTCCCGCCTTTTCCAGCGTCTCCAGCACCTCGCCGCAACGGTCGGTGCCGCTGCGGTGGCTGCTGCTGGTCAGCATGGCGTTGCCTCCAAATGCCGAGACGGCTTCTATGATGCGTTCGTCGTCGGTCGCCACTACGGCCTTGCTTATCGTCGGCACGGTGCTGACGCATTCCCACACCCATTCTATCATCGGCTTGCCGCCCAGCAGGGCAAGGGGCTTGCCGGGGAAACGGGTCGATGCATAGCGGGCGGGTATGACGGCGAGTACTTTCATTAGGCTTCGGTGAATAGTGAGTTAATATCGGCATCTATCATGTTGTACACTGCGCCAAGGTCCTCGTCGCTTGCCACGAAGTTCAGTTTGCTCAAGTCCACCACGATGATTTTGCCCTTGTTGTAGTTCTCCACCCAGTCCTCATAGCGCTTGTTCAGTCCCGTCAGGTAGTCCAGGCGGATGCTGTTCTCATACTCTCTGCCGCGCGACTGTATGTTGCGTATCAGCGTCGGCACGTCGGCGCGCAGGTAGATGAGCAGGTCGGGCGGTTGTAGGAACGACGACACCAGTTCGAACGTGTGCTGGTAGTTGTCAAAGTCGCGTGTGTTCATCAGCCCCATCGCGTGCAGGTTGGGCGTGAAGATATAGGCATCTTCATACAGTGTGCGGTCTTGGATGATGTTCTTGCTCTCCTTGTGGGCGTCCAGCAGCTGCCGCGTGCGGGTGTGGAGATAGTAGATTTGGATGTTGAACGACCAGCGGCGCATATCCTCATAAAAACTGTTGATATACGGATTCGTCTCTGTCGACTCATATATGGGCCTATACCCATAGTGACGTGCCAACATCTTCGTCAATGTAGTCTTGCCCGAGCCAATATTCCCTGCAATAGCAATGTGCATGATAGCCTAATTTTTGCCTATTGTTTTGTACAACAAAAGAATAGGCATTTTATTATTGTTATATTTAAAAAGCAAAGATACGAAAAAAAATGAAATTGAGAATCGAAAATTGAAATTATTGCAGAACTTATCGCCCTCCCATAATTTCAAATTTCAATCCTCCACGTCCTGCACCAGTCGCACCGAGCAGCGCACCAGCCGCTCCAAAGGCATCAAGACGGCACTCCTGCCGATGGCAAAGCACATCCCCATCGCATGTTGTTTGCCTTCGTGTATGGTTGTCCAGTAATATCCTATCTGTTCTTTTCCCTCTATGGGGGGTGCGTAGTTTGCCTTGCTGATGAAATCGCTTTCTGCGACAGTCACAATATCGTCTGGTCCGTGCCCTGCCGAGAAATCGGTGGTGCAGTTTGAGGTCTTTGTCATGGAGCTGACGCTCTCGTGTACCATCGGTATCTGTGTGCCGTATCCCACGTTGAACCCCTCTATCGACCCGCTGTATTTGAACGGGTTGGTAGCATTCGCCAGCGCGGTGGTATAGTTGGAGAAATGGCATTCGCCTGCCGCTGGCAGGAACACCGCTCCCGCCCTCTCCATCACCTGCCATTGTGCCGGTGTGAAGACATAGATGGTGTTGTAATGCAGCGTGTCGAATCCCCGTTTCAGCCAGTCGTCGGGCAGCAGCACCAACCCCTGCACATCGCCTACCTGTCCCATCGTGCGCAGCAGCCATGCGTCAGGCCGTCTGGTCATCAGGTAGTCCCACTCATACACGCTCAGTGTGCGCCACATCCCCTCTCGGTCGCCACCGTTGGCAATGCGGTTATACACGCCCCAGTCGTAGCTCGTTCCGTCGATGTTCCTGTTCGCCCCGTTGCCGTAATAGGCGGCATTGGCGGAGAAATAGTATGGGTATTTCTCCCGATAGCCGCTCGTGCCCCATGCAAACAGGTCTATCCACCCCGCGTAGCTCTTGCCGTAGCGCAGGTTGGCATCCCCTATGCGGTCGTACTGCCTGTCGGCAAAACGCCACAGCCCCGCCACCGCGTTATATTGCAGGTTGCCCGACGAGAAGCGCACCTGTTTCTCTGGAGCCACGCTGAACAGCCCCTCCAACACCCCCTGCGCCATGTGTGCCACCGTCTGAGTGGTGGTCGAGCTGTATATCTTGTCGCCCACTATAGAGTCGATGATATATTGGTTGGGCATCCACACCGAACCCGTTGCCTCATTGGATTTTTTGTTTGCGTCCAATGCCAGCCTGAACCCCAGCACGCTCAGTTTCATATCTGGCACCCACAGGTTGCGGTAGGCAATGCGCAAGTCCCCTTCCACGTCAGTCCACGACCCGCCGCGGCCTACGCGGCATTCCCCTGTGTCTGCGCCTTGGGGATTGTACACCTCCTCTTCAAATTCTACGTCCCTCATCAGCACTATCGCATCTTTAACCCCCGGCAGATAGTTCAGCCGTCCGGTATTCATCAGCCATGTCATTAGTGCATTCTCGGTTTTAATATAATCGGGCATCTCCAATGCCCTCCCCACTTGCCATGAGTATTCGATGTCGCGATACCAGTCGTTGCACCATTCCCACACGTTGCCCGTCATGTCGTACAACCCCAGTTCGTTGGGTACCAATCCTCCCACCACATGGGTCGAGTCGCCGCTGTTCACCTGTCCCCACCCCACTTTTGTCGCGTCGGCACCGCCCGCGTAAATGTGGCCGCCCGACTTCCTTCCCCCTCGTGCCGCATACTCCCATTCCGCCTCCGTGGGCAGGCGGAAGCGGCAGCCCGTCAGGCTGTCGAGCCTGCGCAGAAACTCCTTCACCTCGAAATAGCTCACCTGCTCCACCGGCAGGTCGTCGCCCTTGAAATTCGAGGGGTTGTAGCCCATCACCGCCACCCACAGCCGCTGTGTCACTTCGTAGCGTCCCAGATAGTAGCCGTCTAGCCTCACTGCGTGTGAGGGGAACTCGTCGTACTTGCCGAGACTGTGGAACTTTACCCCGCTGCCCGCCACAGGGGTAGACCCCTGCGATGATACTATGCCGGATGGACTGCTGCCTGTCGGTGTCTCGCAACCCATCATAAACGAGCCGCCCTGCACATACACCATGTCGAACTTGCAGTCGCCCACCACAAACGTCCTCGTCTGCTGCCCAGTCTGTGCCGCCAGCCTCGGTGCTAACAATAGTAATAGAATGGTAGGTAGAAGTTTTTTTATACCCCCTTTAACCCCCATTTTAACTTCCCTTTTTACTCCCTCTTTAACTCCCATTTTAACTCCCCCTTATCTAAAAGGCAGGTGGATAACCTTTTTGGTCTCGAAATACTCCTCTTCGAAAAAATCGGATATGTCCCATGTCCGCACCTTTTTCTTGAACGGTGCCAGCTCCTCCGTCAGGTCGCCCCCTTTGAGGTACAATATCCCGTTGCGCAGCTTGTGGTAGTGCGAGTCCGACACCTTGCCGCGCACCCAGCCGCAAAACTCGCCCAACGACGTGACTGCGCGCGACACGATGAAGTCGTAGTCGCCCCTCACCTGCTCGGCGCGTATCTGCTCGGCGCGCACATTCTTCAGTTCCAACTGCTGCGCCACGTCCTGCACCACCTTTATCTTCTTGCCTATCGAGTCGATCAGGTGGAAGTTGGCATGTGGGAACATGATAGCCAGTGGTATGCCGGGAAATCCGCCGCCCGTGCCCACGTCCAATATCTCCGCCATCGTCTTAAACGGCTGCACCTTGGCAATGGCAAGGCTGTGCAGCACATGGTGCTCGTAGAAATTGTCCATGTCCTTGCGCGAGATGACGTTGATTTTCGCGTTCCAGTCCTCATACAAAGGCAGCAGGGCAGCAAACTGTTCGCGTTGCCGCCCTGTGAGCTCAGGAAAATATTTCAGTATAAGATCCATTTGAAATTGGAAATTGGAAATTGAAAATTGAAATTATCGGGGCATCGTTATTCAATAATTTCAATTTTCAATTTTTACCTTTCACCTTTACAAGTATTGTTGCAAATGTTTGCTTTTGCTGCTTACGCGCAGGCGTTTGATGCCCTTTTCCTTGATTTGGCGCACACGTTCGCGCGTCAGACCGAACTTCATGGCAATCTCGTCGAGGCTCAGCGCGTGCGGCATACCGATGCCGAAATACATCTTGATGACCTCGCGCTCATACTCCGTCAGCGTGGCGAGGGCGCGCTCTATCTCCTGCGACAGCGACTCCTGCATCAGCGCGCTGTCGGTCGGCGGCGTGTCCTCGTTGGGTAGCACGTCCACAAAGTTCACGTCCTCGTCGGCTACCAGCGGCGCGTCGATGGATATATGGCGTCCCGAGATGCCCAGGATACTCTTGATCTTCTCCTCGGGGATGTCCAGCATGTCGGCCAGTTCCTCCTCCGATGGGGGGCGCTCCAGCTCCTGCTCCAGACGGCTGATTTCCTTCTTCAGCTTGTTCAGTGCGCCCAGCTGGTTCGACGGCAGGCGCACGATGCGGCTGTTCTCCGCGATGGCCTGCAGTATCGACTGGCGTATCCACCACACCGCGTAGGAGATGAACTTAAATCCGCGTGTCTCGTCGAAACGCTTGGCGGCCTTAATCAGCCCCACGTTGCCCTCGTTAATCAGGTCGGGCAGGCTCAGTCCCTGGTTCTGGTACTGCTTTGCCACCGACACCACGAAGCGCAGGTTTGCCTTCGTCAGGCGGTCCAACGCCTCTTGGTCGCCGTTCTTAATGCGCTGTGCCAGCTGCACCTCCTCTTCGGGGGTCAGCAGCTCCTCGCTGCAGATGTCCTGCAAATACTTGTCCAGCGACTTGATGTCACGGTTTGTGATAGAATGGGTAATTTTTAACTGTCTCATGGCAATATATTATATTCCACCTACTATTTTCTAACCCTACATAACGATAAAATTGCAAAAAAGTTTCATGAAAATGAACTTTTTTTTCAAAAAAGTACTATGCCGCTTTGCCTCAATGTTTTCCATGCTCATTCTTTTGCCGTCACCTGTTCTGGACCCCGCCACCCATAACATTTTTTTTCCTACCCCTTACCGCTTCCTACGCTTTCCTACCGATTTCTACCGATTTCTACCGAATGGGGGACTGTTAATTGCTCTTATAGTGGCGAAGGAGCTATGATGTGGAGGCAAGATGTCGGACTAAGGCAAAAGGAAGGTGGGGTAAAGGTTGTCGCGGTGTCGTTTCCTAAAATAGGTTGACTCATTTAGAGTGTAAAGACTGAGTCAAGTTGACTCTGTTTTGTGCTAATAACGATTATTGGTTGACTTTATTGTTTTAATCCTAGTTTTAGTTGACATTGTTTTCTTTATTCCGTACAGGGGTTGACTTGAGGGCGTAGCCCGAAAGGAGACCCCTGTACGGAAGCGTCTGGTAAACCCATAGTCGGATTATTCTTCGATATGGCTTCCTCTCTGTAGCTATGCCATCTCTTCTCTATCGGACCGCTGTACTGCCGGGCTTCCGCCGATGTCATCATGTCTATACTCATATGAGGACGGCGCTTGTTGTAGAACTCCACGGCCTTGGCCACAGCGGCACGCACATCGTCCACACTCCTGAAAGTCATGCCTTTGAGCAGCTCGTTCTTCATCGTGTTGTTTATACGCTCTGCCTGCGCGTTATCCTTCGGGTCACCGCTCTCTGTCATGCTGATCTTGACATTGTTCTCCATCAGCATGTTGACATAGTCGTGACTTGCATATTGGCATCCTCGGTCTGAGTGATGTATAAGATTGTCCGTGTCGCCGCCATTGATGCCTGATGTAGTCGAAAGCCATCGTCAGCGCCTCGATGGGGTGCTTCGTTGACAGTGACTCTCCTACGCTCCAACCCACAATCTCCTCTGTGTACGCGTCAAGCACTATGGAGAGGTAGCAGAACACATATGTGCATTCGTCTGCCCATATGACGATGTATGTGATGTCGCTGACAACAAGCCTGTTGGGCGCCATCGGGATATAGTCCTTCACAAGGTTCGGGTATACGGGAAGATTGTGGGTCGAGTCTGTGGTGCGGGGAGCACGTATACGCTGCCTGGCCTTGAACCCATAGCGGTCTACGATGTCCATGAAACGGTCTCTGCTGACAGGGTTGTTCCCTTGGAATTCTCGTCGGTACATCTCCCAGAGTTTCTTGCCCCCTATGCCGGGATCCAATACACGCACCTCCCGTATGTACTGCACGACAGACTCTTCCTGCGCCATATACAACAGCGCCTTGTCATCGTCGTGCTTATAGTATGCCTGCTTGCTCACGCCAAACAGTCCGCAAAGTGCCTTGACTTGGCATTCCTTAGGCGACCTTGCGTGCAGGTTCTTCACCGCTTGGCGCCAGCTTTTTTTCTTATTTGGAAGTTGAATTTTTGTTCTGCAACACTGATTATCTCCTCGTTGAGATCTGCGCGTAGCTTCTCCCTTTTTAGTTCTCTCTCCAGTCGCTTGATCTCGTCTCGCAACGCCTTTTCATCGCATCCTATACGACCTTCGTCGTCGATGCTATTCGTCTTGCAATTAATCTTCTTGCTATATTTCTTCGATTTCATCTCTATGCAGTTTTCTTCTGCAAAGTTACTAATCCATCTCCGAATAGTAGATTTCGGCGAGGATTTTTTTTTGAAATAGTTGTAATGGATGCACCTGCTTTGAAATACATGTCGGTGACCAATCCATAATACTTGTCCCTTCTTTTCGATTCGATATTTAAACATGTTGACTCCCTTTCCGAGTCAACTTTTTTCAGTCCAATACACCCCCGGCGCGTGACGAGGTGACGGTGACGGTGGACGGGGTGGATGGACCGGACTGCTGGCTGACGTTGCGCGACGAGGCGGGACGCGAGCTGCTCCGCCGACAGGTGGAGGGTCGCGAGACCTTCCTTTCGATCCGCGAGTTGGCTGCAGGGTTGTATTTCGTCACCCTCGAATCGCCACAAGGTGCCGGCACGCGAAAGCTGGTGGTGGAGCGGTGAGAATGGTGTGGGGAAAAAGTTTTTTTTGCCGTGTCGTTCATTATTTGTAACTTTGCACGTTTGATTTACAATTAATGAACATATATAAGTTAGAAGATATTAGTGAGTTACCCTTCGATACGGCGGTGACGGTGGGCATGTTCGACGGTGTGCATATGGGGCATAGGCACATTCTGCGGATGCTCGATAAGGTGTCGGCAGAGCAGGGGTTGCGGGGTGTGGTGGTGACTTTCGACTGCCATCCGCGGCAGGTGCTGAATGCCGAGAGTGCCTCGTCGTTTAGGGTGAACACCAACGAGGAACGGTACCGTCTGCTGGAGGAGTGCGGAGTGGAGGAGGTGGTGGAGGTGCACTTCTCGCGGGCTACGGCGGAACTGTCGGCGTGCGAGTTTTTCGAAGAGGTGTTGCTGCGCAGACTGCGTTGCAAGGCATTGGTGTTGGGCTACGACAACATGTTCGGCAACCGCCAGCGCAACGATTTCGACCACCTGCCCGCTCTGGCGGAGAGCCGTGGAGTGAGGGTGGCGGTGGACACGCCGCTGCGCGTGGAGGGGGTGGAGGTGAGTTCGACACAGGTGCGCAAGGCATTGCAGAGGGGCGACGTGCGCCACGCCGCCACGCTACTGGGCTACCCCTATAGGCTGTGGGGCACGGTGGTGAAGGGCCGACAGGTGGGGCGCACGCTAGGGTTCCCGACTGCCAACGTATGTTTGGACGACAGCACCAAGGTGGTGCCGGCCCCAGGAGTGTACGCAGTGAGGGTGCTGAAAATTGAAAATTCAAAGTTGAAAAATGATAGCGGTCGCACCTTTAAATGTCACCGGCGACTCGCCGGGATGGCGAATTTTGGCGCACAGCCCACTTTCGGATTGGAGAAGACAGTGTTTGAAGTGAATATATTCGACTTCGACGGCGACCTTTATGGCAGTGTGCTGACGGTGGAGTTTGTGGACAGGATACGCGACGTGTGCCGGTTTGAGGGGGTGGACCATCTGGTGCGGCAGCTGAACGACGACCGACGGACGGCGATGGAGAAATTGAAAATTGAAAATTGAAATGAAACGTATACCCCTTTTGCTTCTTGGTGCTTGCCTCTTAGCTCTGACTTCGGTACAGGCGCAGGAGGGGCGTGTGTATAAGTCGCTGAAGGAGGTGACAGACCCCGAGGCGGTCTATTCGCTGCAACTGCGGGGCAAACGGCTGAAGAGGGTGCCACCAGAGGTGTATAGGATGGTGAACCTACGCGAGCTGGACTTGCGGGGCAACCGCATCCAACTGCTGTCGGACAGCATGGCACTGCTGACGCACCTGCAACGGTTGGATATGAGTCGCAACCCGTTGGTGGGCCTGCCCGTAGCGATGGCACAGATGACGGAATTGAGGGAACTGGTGCTGTGGTCGACCTACGTGACCGACCTGCCGCCTGAGTTTGAGCGTCTGAATGAGACTTTGGAACTGCTGGACCTGCGCGACTGCCCCATGACCCAGGCCGACCAGGAGGCGTTGGAACGGATGCTGCCCTCGGTGAGGAAAGAATGGTATTACACATGTAATTGTGAATGAGTATGACAAAGCCACAACTGACCATAGCCTACTACCAGCAGGACATTGCATGGGAGAATCCCGAGAGGAACTACCAGTTAGTGGAGGATGCCTTCGCCACGGTGGGTGGGGGTGCCGACGTGCTGGTGGTGCCCGAGACGTTCAACACGGGCTTTTCGGACAATATGGCAGCCATGGCCGAACCGCAGGAGGGTGCCACGCTGGCGTTTGCCCGCAGCATGGCGAGGCGGCACGACGCCCTTTTTGTGGGCACGTGGACGGTGCAGCTGGCCCACGGCAGTGTGGTGAACCGGCTGCATTGGGTCTATCCCGACGGCAGCTACGGCTGTTACGACAAGGGTCACACCTTCCGTATGAGTAGCGAGGCGAGCCAGCTGCAGAAGGGGATGAGGCGGGAGTTGTTTGAGTGGCGGGGATGGCGTGTGAAGCCGGCGGTGTGCTACGACTTGCGTTTCCCCAAATGGTTGCGCAACGGGGTGCCTGCTAGCGAGCGGCACAAACTGCCCGACAATGGGGTTGAACGGCCGTCGGAGGCGGTGATGCTGGACTACGACCTGCTGCTGGTGTGTGCCAACTGGCCGGGGTCGCGCCACGAGGCGTGGAGCACACTGCTGAAGGCACGTGCCATCGAGAACCTGTGCTATGTGGTGGGTGTGAACCGTGCTGGCGTCGACGGCGTGGGCATCCCCTACACGGGCAACAGCGCCGCCATCGACTACAAAGGAATGGAACTGAGCCACTGCGACCCCGAGCAGGCGCAGGTGCGGACGGCGGTGCTCGACTACGAGCGGCTGCAGACGTTCAGACAGCATTGGCCGTTCTATTTGGATTTTGATTAAAGAGAAGAAAATGACTATAGAAGAGAAACTGGGATTTACCAAGATACGGGAATTGGTGGCGTCAGAGTGCACCAACGCGCTGGCGGTGCGCATGGTGGGCGAGATGGCGTTCTCGAACAAGTACGACCGCGTGGTGCGTGAGCTGCAGCAGACAGAGGAGTTCCGGCAGATACTGGTGCTGGAGAACAACTTCCCGTCGCAGGACTTTATCGACCTCACCGACGAGCTGACGCGCCTGCGTGTGGCGGGCACCGTTATCGAGCTGGAAGCACTCTTCGACCTCAAGTGCTCGCTGCACACCATCGGCGAGTGCTTGCGTTTCCTCTTGCGCGACGACCCCGTGCGCTACCCCATGCTCCACGAACTGGCGGCACGTGTCGACCTCAATCCCGCCATCACCAAGGCACTCAACAAGATTGTCGACGACAAGGGCGAGATATACGACAACGCCTCCGATACCCTGCTCGACATCCGTCGCCAGATTGCCAAGAAACGCAACGACGTCGACGTGCAAATCAGCCGCCAGCTATCGCGCGCCAAGCACGAAGGATGGGCACCCGAGAATGCCGAGGTGACCATCCGCAACGGGCGCATGGTGATACCGATGTTGGACACCCACCGTCGCAAAATCAAGGGCCTCATCCACGACGAGTCCGCCACCCGTCAGACCGCCTACCTCGAGCCCTCCGAGGTGGTGGAGCTCAACAACGACCTCCGCGAGTTGGAATTTGCCGAACATCATGAGATACAGAAGATTCTCGCCCGCTTCACCGACATGATACGTCCGCAGCTCGACGCGCTCGTCAACGCCTACTGGTTCTTGGCACGCATCGACTTCATCCGCGCCAAGGCCCGTTTTGCCCTCACGCTCCATGCCGGTCGCCCCATCGTCGACAGCATCACCAAAATCGACTGGCTCGACGCCCGCCATCCACTGCTCTATCTTAATCATAAGGGCGAGGTGGTGCCGTTCAATATTGAGCTGAACGACGAGGCCCACATCCTCATCGTCTCCGGCCCCAACGCGGGCGGCAAGTCGGTATGCCTCAAGGCGGTGGGACTGATACAGTACATGCTGCAGTGCGGCATGTTGGTGCCCTGCCGCGAAACATCCGAATTCGGCATCTTCGACAACATCTTCATCGACATAGGCGACCAGCAGTCCATCGACAACGACCTCAGCACCTACACCTCCCATCTGCAGAACATGAAGCAGTTGCTCGTCTCTGCCGACGAGGGCACCCTCTTCCTGCTCGACGAGCTGGGCGGCGGCACCGAGCCGCGCTCGGGCTGCGCCATCGCCGAGGCGTTGCTCGAGGAGCTTCACCGCCGCCATGCCTTCGGCGTGGTCACCACCCACTATGCCGACCTCAAGCTCCTGGCCGACCGCTGTCCCGGCATCCGCAACGGTGCCATGCTCTTCGACACCGAGCGTATGCAGCCGCTCTACCGCCTTGCCATCGGCCATCCGGGCAGCTCCTTCGCCTTCGAGATAGCGCAGGGCATCGGCTTCCCCGAGGAGGTGCTCAAGGCGGCAAGCGAGAAGGTGGGCGGCGCCATGCTCAACTTCGAGCACCAGCTGCAGCAATTGGAGCTCGACAAGCAGGAGGTGGCACGCCAGCGCACCGAACTGGAGGTGGCCGACAACTTCTTGGCCGAAGTGACCGCAAAATACCAGCGGCTCAACGAGCAGCTCGAAGGCCGACGACACGAGATACTCAGCAACGCCCGCAAGGAGGCGCAGCAGATACTCGCCGATGCCAACCGCACCGTGGAGCAGACCATCAGCGACATCAAGTCGGCGCAGGCGGAGCGCGAGCGCACCCTGCAGGCCCGCCAGCGCATGAAGGCGGAGGCCGAGCGGCTGGCCTCGGCACAGGAGCAGCACGATGAACACCTGGCCAAGGTGCAAAGCGGCACAGCGATAGAACGCACCCAGCCGTCGGCAAAGCCCGCGACCAAAGGTGGCAGCCCTGTCGACGACGGCGATTCCACCCATCCCATTACGGTGGGCAGCATCGTGCGCATCGACGGGCAGGACACCTTTGGCGAGGTGGTCGAAATCAAGGGCAAGAAAGCCGTGGTCGAGAGCAACAGCATCCGCATGACCATCGCCCTCAACCGCCTCACCGCCACCAAGAAGAAGGCAATACCCGTGGACAAGCTGAGCAGGCAGAACAACCGCTTCCAGTCCATCTACGACGACATCAACGAGCGTCGCAAGACCTTCAACCCCACCATCGACCTCCGCGGCCAGCGTGCCGACGAGGCAATGGAGAACCTCCAGCACTTCATGGACGATGCCCAGCTGCTCAGCGAAAAGGAGTTGCGCATCCTCCACGGCAAGGGCTACGGCATCCTCAAGCAGATAATACGTGACTACCTCACGGGCAACCGCGACGTACAGTCGTTCCATTCCGAGCGGCTCGAACTGGGCGGCGACGGCATCACCGTGGTGCACCTGCGATGACACATTTTGGAAAAATACTTTTTTTTCAGGAAAAATATTGAAAAAACATCCGTATTTTTGCACCATCAAACAACAGACAAGAAATATTAATCAAAAAACCACAATACAATGAAAGTTACAAAGTTAATCCTTCCCTTGCTGGCAGTGTTTATGCTGGCCACGGGCTGCACAAAAGAGTATTATGGCTCGCAAATCCAAACTTTCCAGTTCAATGTGAACCCCGCCGACTGGGTCCGCAACCAAGGCAACAACCTCCCCGGGGCAAACAACTACCTCTATTGCGAAAAGGATATTCCCGCCATCACTCAGGATGTGTTCCAGAACGGTACCGTCCAGATGTACTGCTGGAATGTCTACGACGCACAGCACAATCTTGGCGCGTGGAATACGCTGCCTTTCGTCTATCCGCTTGAGGTCTATGTGACCAACGACGAGGGCGGCACCGACATGATTATCGTGCCTGAGAACCTCCGCTTTGAGTGGGAACTGGGCAAGGTGACCATCATCATCCAAGACCTCGACGGCTACGACCCCGAGAGCATGGAACTGGCCGGTCCCATCAGCTTCAAAGTCTGCGTCACCCGCAACATGTAGTCGATTACATCGCTCAAAAAAAGGGAGCCTCCCATGTGGACGGCTCCCTTTCTTTTATTAAGGAATAGAGATTCTATTTGATGTTCAGTTGACGCTTGTAGGCCTTCATGGTGTTCTCCAGCAGCGACACGATGGTCAGGGGTCCCACGCCGCCAGGAACGGGAGTCACCCAGCTGCACAGTTTGTCAGCCTCGCTGTGCTTCACGTCGCCGATGATGCGGTAGCCGCTCTTCTTGCTCTCGTCGGGAATGCGGTGGATGCCCACGTCCACCACCACGGCACCCTCCTTAATCATGTCGGAAGTGACAAATTCGGGCTTGCCGATGGCCACGACTAGGATGTCGGCCTGACGGGTCAGCTCGGTCATGTTCTGTGTCTTGCTGTGGCATATCGTCACCGTGCAGTCGAAACCCTTGCGCGAAAGGAGGTTGGCCACAGGGGTACCCACGATGTTGCTGCGTCCCAGCACCACGCAGTGCTTGCCGGTGGTCTCGATGTGGTAGCGCTGCAGCAGGGTGCAGATGCCCATCGGGGTGGCGGGCACAAAGGCATCCTCGCCCAGCACCATGCGACCCACGTTGATGGCCGTGAAGCCGTCCACGTCCTTGTCGGGCGAGATGGCGTTGATGATGTTCTGCTCGTTGATGTGCTTGGGCAGGGGCAGCTGCACGATGAAGCCGTCAATCTCGGGGTCGTTGTTGAGGAAATGAATGGTCTCAAGTAGTTCCTTCTCTGAGATTTTCTCATTAAGGCGATACACGGAGGAGGTGAAACCCACCTCGTGGCTCGATTTCTCCTTGTTGGCGACGTAAGTCTGGCTAGCACCATCGTTGCCAACTATCACGGCAGCCAGATGGGGGGGACGATGCCCCTGGGCGGTCAGCTGGCGCACCTCGTTGGCTATTTCGTCTTTGATTTGCAAGGCAAGGGTCTTGCCGTCAAGTAACTGGAACATTGTTTAGTAATGTTTTATGTTTAAAGTTTAATGTCTGGTATTGTTTAGTGTTTAATGTTTAAAGGATTAACCGCGTCAGCTTAAACTTTAAACATTAAACTTTAAACCAATAAATTATCTTCTTCTGCGGGGCATCTGCGGCATACGGCCCTTGGTGCTCACCGACTTCATCATTTTGCGAGTCTCCTCAAACTGCTTTAGGAATCGGTTTACCTCCTGAATGCTGCGGCCGCTACCCGCCGCGATGCGCTGCTTGCGGCTGCCGTTCAGGCAACTGGGGTTGCGCCGCTCGTAGGGCGTCATGCTCCCGATCATCGCCTCGATGGGCTTGAATGCGTCGTCGCCAATCTCCACATTCTTCGTCAGCTTGTCCATGCCCGGAATCATGCCGATAAGGTCCTTCATGCTGCCCATCTTCTTAATCTGACCCACCTGCGAGAGGAAGTCCTCGAAATTATATTCGTTGTGGATGAGTTTCTTCTGTATCTTGCGAGCCTCTTCCTCGTCGTACTGCTCCTGCGCGCGTTCCACGAGCGACACCACGTCGCCCATGCCCAAGATGCGGCTGGCCATACGGTCGGGGTGGAACACGTCGAGTGCGTCCATCTTCTCGCCCACGCCGACGAACTTGATAGGCTTCTGCACCGCGTAGCGGATGGTCAGGGCGGCACCACCGCGCGTGTCGCCGTCCAGCTTGGTGAGCACCACGCCGTCGAAGTCGATGCGCTCGTTGAACGCCTTGGCGGTGTTCACCGCGTCCTGACCCGTCATCGAGTCCACCACAAACAGCGTCTCCTGCGGGTTCAGGTTCTTCTTCAGGCTCGAAATCTCGTCCATCATCTGCTCGTCCACGGCCAGACGGCCGGCGGTATCGACGATGACCACGTTGTAGCCCCTCAGCTTCGCCTCGCGGATGGCCTTCTGGGCTATGTCCACAGGATTCTGGTTGCCCTCTTCCGTGAACACGGGCACCTCAATCTGCTGTCCCAGCGTCTGCAACTGGCTGATAGCGGCGGGACGGTACACGTCGCCTGCCACCAGCATCACCGACTTGTTCTTCTTGTTCTTGATATAGTGGGCCAGTTTGGCACTGAAAGTGGTCTTACCCGAACCTTGCAGACCTGCGATAAGCACCACCGCCGGGCTGCCCTTCACGTTGATTTCCACTGCCTGGCTGCCCATCAGCTCGGTCAGCTTCTCGTGCACAATCTTCACCATCAGCTGTCCCGGCTCGATGCTCTGGATAACGTTGCGACCCATTGCCTCCGCTTTCACGTTGTCGGTAAATTCTTTGGCTATGGGGTAGCTCACATCCGCGTCAAGCAGTGCCTTGCGCACCTCCTTGACCGTCTCGGCAATGTTAATATCGGTAATTCTTCCCTTACCTCTGAGCGTGTGTAACGCTTTCTCTATCTTACTACTAATGCTTTCAAACATATCTTTTCGACACAATATTTAAAAATGCAAATTTACATTTTTTTTTTCATCCGTACAAATTTTTATTCCATCACCACTGTCTCAGCCCTCCTTCCCGTCTCCTTCCCTCCCTCATATCATTTCTACTTATCCTATATTTATACTTTAGTTATACCTTAGTTATTCTATATATAATAGTATAACTGAAGTATAACTAAAGTATAAATATAGTATAAATGCTGAAGGAGTGGTGTGGTTGGGATTGGCGGATGAGGTTTTTTTTCGGTGATTCGGTGTGCGGGTGGGAAAAAATGTGTAAATTTGCAGCGCACTTCAAAACACATTTTTATGAAAAAGATTACACTAATTATTTGTCTGCTAGGGATGTTGGCGGCGGGATGGGATGTGGAGGCGCAAGGGCTGTTTGGCGGCCGTCGGCGCGATAGGGCTCGTAAGGAGCAAAAGGCCAAGGTGCGGCTGGAGACGATGCCGGTGCAGGTGAAGGGCGAGCGGTTTGAGATGGTGCTGGTGCGAGGCGGCTCGTATATGATGGGGTGCGACCCCGAGTTTTGGAGCTCATCGGCCAGCGCGTTTGCCGAGGGCAGGAGGATTTATGGGATGAATAAGGTGACTGTGCGTAAGACCGGCCTGACGGGCAAGAACGACGAGATGCCGCGGCACGGGGTGTCGGTGGGCAGTTTCTATATGGGCCGCTACGAGGTGACGCAGGCGTTGTGGACGGCGGTGATGGGTTACAACCCGTCGAACTTTGTGGGCGACGAGTTGCCAGTGGAGCAGGTGAGCTACGACGAGGTGCAGACCTTTGTCACACGGCTGCGCGAGCTGACGGGGCTGCCGTTCCGCCTGCCTACGGAGGCGGAGTGGGAGTATGCCGCACGTGGAGGCAAGGAGGCCAAGGGCAGAACGTTTGCGGGGTCGGACGAGTTGATGCATGTGTCGTGGACGCAGATTAACAGTGGCGATTCGACACACGTGGTGGGTGGTTTGGTGCCCAACGAGCTGGGACTGTACGACATGACGGGCAACGTGTGGGAGTGGTGCAGCGATTGGTATGCCGAAGACGCATACGTGAGGGATGTGGCGTCGAACTACAGTGTTCCGCCTACGGTGCAGGGACGGCAGCAGTTGTGCGACTACTTGATAAATATGGGAGAGGAGCGTTCCATCGTGGAATGTATTCGCGAGACGGTTTCGCCCAAAGGTCCCTCCAGCGGGGTGACGAAGGTGGGACGAGGCGGCTCGTGGGCCGACGTGGAGGGGGATGTGAGGGTGTCGTACCGCAACTTTTGGCAGCCCAACACGAAACTGAGCGTGCTGGGGTTCCGCTTGGTACTTTCGGCCGACAGTATTCCCGCATCGGGCTGGATGCCCAACCAGTATGTGATGGACTCGTTGGCAAAAGGGCACGCCTACGCCACGATGACCACCGAAAGCATGGCACGGCTCGCCAACGGGGCGTTAGAGGGGCTGTTCAGCGTGTCGCCAAGGCAGCGGGTGCGTTTCTCGAAGGGCAACTTGCAGTACAACGCGGTGGCCAATCAGTGGCGTTTTGCCGAGAACCAGTACGACATTATAGGGCTCGACAATGTGGAATACGGCAGCCGCTATGCGGGTTGGATAGACCTTTTTGCATGGGCCACGAGCGGCTATCGCAACCGTCCGCCCTACTACTATTCTGCCCATAACTCCAACTATGGCAACGGCAAGCGCAATATCGACCGGACGAGCTACGACTGGGGGGTGTATAACGCTATCAGCAATGGCGGCAATCGTGTGGGGCAGTGGAGGACGCTGTCGGTGAACGAGTGGGCGTATCTGCTGATGCGGCGGCCTAACGCGCGGATGCTGGTGTCGCCTGCCTCGATAGACGGGCATCAGGGCATATTGCTGCTGCCCGACGACTGGCTGGAGAAGGGTGGCGACACGTTGAAAGAGGGGATGGTGTATATGATTGGTGCGAAGCAGTGGAGGATGGTGGAGCGCGCAGGGGCGGTGTTTCTGCCTTGTGCGGGATATGCCAAGATAATGTGCTACTACTATGGCGTGTGGCTGCCGGGACAACATGAAACGATGATACCGATGTTCAACTGTGGGCTGGGACAAACGCTGGGCAGAGTGGTGACTGCCAGCATGATGCCAGAAGAAGCCGAAGAGGCCAAGGGTGCTGGAATCATGAATGACACCCAGGCAAGATGGGAACTGCTGAAGGACTACCGTCCGCCCGTGGAGAGCGACGAGGGCTTGGGATATTATTGGACCACCATCCAGTATAGCAAGGAGACGGCCATGGGCTATTGCTTCAGCTTTGGCAATTTGGGATATATCATGCCGTTGGAGCGCCTGTCGCGCCTGTCGGTGCGGCTGGTGCAGGACGAGGAAAATTGAGAATTGAAAGGTGAAAGAAGAACATATCCCACCGCTATCGCGGCACCCCTCTAAAGAGGGGATTCGCGGCGGTGGGTAATTTGTCACGATAATTTCAATTTTCAATTTTCACCTTTCAATTTAAATTCGTATATTTGCATTTTGTAAATTGTGGACAGATTATGAAGAATGGTCTGATTATTATTGTATTGGTTGTTTTGCGGGTGGTGGTTTCCCCACTTCTGGCGCAGAACTTCCCCTTTCAAGACATTGCGTTGACGGTCGACGAAAGAGTGGAGGACTTGCTGTCAAGGCTGACGCTGGAGGAAAAAATAAGCATGATGGAGCACCGCAATCCTGCCATCCCCTCATTGGGGCTGCCCGCCTACAGCTGGTGGAACGAGGCACTGCACGGCGTGGGGCGCAACGGGTTAGCGACGGTGTGGCCGATGCCGATAGCCTTGGCGGCAACGTTCGACGAGGCGTTGGTGCAGCAGGTGTTTGCCCAGACGGCATACGAGGCACGGTGGAAGTATTTCGAAGCCCTTGACACTAATACAGAGATGCTCAAGGAGCCTACCGACTACACAGGGCTGACCTTTTTTACACCCAATATCAATATCTTCCGCGACCCACGTTGGGGGCGCGGCATGGAGACCTACGGCGAAGACCCGTTCCTCACGGCACGGATGGGGTTGGCGTGTGTGAATGGGTTGCAGCATAACTATTCTTTTAAGGGTTCAGAGAAGTCGGACACGGTGCATCTGTCGGCAGCGGCATGTCTGAAGCATCTGGCGGTGCATAGCGGTCCCGAGGGATTGCGACATGAGTTCGACGCAAGGGTGTCGCCACGCGATTTGTGGACAACCTATCTGCCCGCATTTGAATATATCATCAAGAATAGCGACGTGCAGCAGGTGATGTGTGCCTACAACCGTCTGAACGGCGAGCCGTGCTGCACCAACAAGGAACTATTGATTGACATACTGCGCAACAAGTGGCACTACGATGGGTTGCTGGTGACGGACTGCTGGGCACTGAACGACTGCTGGGAGCGCGACACGGTCATCCCCCGTCACAAGACCCATGCGTCTGCTGCACTGACGGCGGCAGATGCCTTCGGCAGCGAGGTGGACTTGGAGTGTGGCAGCGGACTGGCGGCACTGCGGACGGCGGTGGATTCGGGCTATATCGGCGAGGAGGTGATAAACAAGCATGTGCGACGCATATTGCGTACACGGTTGCGGGTGATGGAGATGAGCCCGACGGGGACTATTGAGACAGCAGATGCCCATCCTGGGTGGGTGGTGGCGAGTACATTGGTGCTATTGAAAAACAACAAAGACCTGTTGCCACTGAAAGAAGGTACCAAAATATATCTGGCAGGGCCTAATGCGGCCGACACGCTGATGCCTTTGGGCAATTATAACGGGACACCTTACTATAGGGTGAGTATTCAGGATGGATTGAAAAGAGTCTTCACATTAGTGAATTCACCCAAGGAGGCGGATGTGATAGTGTATGCCGGAGGGCTGAACCCCCAGTTGGAAGGAGAAGAACTGCCGGTGGACATGCCTGGATTTTACAAAGGCGACCGCACCCGTATCGAGCTGCCCGAAGACCAATGCAAGGAGATTCGCAAACTGCAACGCAAGCATCGGCCTATGGTGCTGCTGCTGTGCAGCGGCAGTGCGATGGCCTTAGACAAAAAGACACTGAAATGTGACGCTGTCATGCAGTGCTGGTACGGCGGAGAGGATATGGGCGATGGAGTGGCATTGTCGATGTTAGGATTTGACGGCTTCGGGCGGCTGCCCGTCACGTTCTATAAAAGCACAGATCAACTGCCCCCGTTTGAGAGTTACGACATGGCGGGACGCACCTACCGCTATATGACCGAGGAACCGTTGTATCCCTTCGGTTATGGATTGAGTTATGCCAAGTATGGGCTGGAGAATGTGCGGTGGAAAGATGGCCAAGTGTGTGGAACGGTAAGAATGGTTAAGCCTTCAAGAGCGGGAGAATTCGGCGGTAGGGGCAGCACGGTGGTGGAGGTCTACCTCAAGGGTGAGGAGGGCACTCAGGAACCGCGCAAGCAGTTGGTGGGTTTTCAACGTGTGGCAGTGGCCGAAGGAGAGTCGCAACCATTTGAGATAGACATCGACCCCTATTGGCTGCGCTCCTTTGACGAGGAAACACAAGAGATGGTACCGATACCTACAGGCAGCGAGATTACGCTGCTGGTGGGCTTCAGCAGCGCCGACAGGGACTTAGTGGAGTTGAAAATAAAATATGAGTAATCAGAATAATCAAACAATATCATTATGGCAGAATACACAATTATAATTGAACATGACCCAGTCACAGGTCTTTATTGCGGGCAATGCCAGCAGTTGCCTGAAGCCATATCGCAAGGACACACAGAGGAAGAGTTGATGAACAATATCCGTGAGGCCATTGAACTAGTGCTAGAAGACCGTGCCGAAAATATTAAGCGGCTCTATTCTGGACATAGATACACGAGTCGCAATATTGCCATAAACGCATGAAGAAAGAGAAATTCCTTCGATTCTTGCGCGAGAACCAATGTTTTCCGACAGGTAGACAGAAGGGTAGTCATGCGCAATACCAAAATCAAGCAAACGGCAATAAGACAGTCGTGCCTTTGCACAATGACATTGCCGAACCCACAGCCCGTGCCATTTGCAAACAGCTGGGCATTCCTCCTGTAAAATTCAATTAATAATTAAAAAGTCTATATATGAAAAAACAAGATTGGTTAGTTATCTTAATCGTGGTGGTCGTGTTGGCCCCGTTCTTTATTCCTGCTACGGGATTCTTTGAGTGGTTCAAGGCTTCCACGGCAGCGCATCCCTACATCATGGCGTTCTTCAAGTTTGCCATCCTTGCCACCTTTGGCGAGATGCTGGCCCTGCGCATCCGCGAGGGCGTGTACAACAAGAAAGGCTTCGGCGTGCTGCCCCGCATGATGGTGTGGGGATTCTTAGGCGTTTGCATCGCTATGGCGATGGTCATCTTCAAGAGTGGTGTTCCTACCTTCTTGGGCACCGTGGCCGACGCACTGAAAGACACTACAGGGCATGTACCCGCCTACGTGGGCATCTTCAAGGCCTCCGAGCTGACATGGGGCAAGGTGGGCATCGCCTTCGCCGTCAGCGTGCTGATGAATACTATTTTCGCACCGGTGATGATGACCTTCCACAAATGTACCGACATCCATATCTTGGAGAATGGCGGCACCGTGCGTGGACTGTTCAAGCCCATCAAGATGCGCGAGATTTTCGCCAGCAAGATTAACTGGGACGTGCAGTGGAATGTGGTGTTTAAGAAGACCATACCCCTCTTCTGGTTCCCCGCACACACCATCACCTTTATTCTGCCCCCGACATTCCAAGTGCTGTTTGCCGCACTGCTGGGCGTGGCACTGGGTCTCATCTTAGCCTTGGCGGGAGGAAGCAAGAAATGAGGAAACACGCATTACTGTTTGTCGGACTAGTCGGACTGGTCGGACTAGTCGGACGTGCCCAGGACTTTTCCCTCAGGTGGAACGGCTTTGTCAATCCCCACTACTATGCCGACAGCCGCAGTGTGGTGGGCGGACGCGAGGATATGATGCTGTTCTATCCTAAGCCCATCGTGCGCGACAGCCTTGGCCGTGACATCAACGACGGCTGGCAGGCCAATATGCTTGCCATCACGGCGCGCTTAGGTCTTAAAATAACCGGTCCTGAGATGTTGGGTGCAAAGACTTCGGCCTTTGTGGAAGGTGACTTCACGGGTGCCACCAACGCAACTATCAACAACTTGCGTCTGCGCCATGCCTACTTCCGCATGAATTGGGACAAGCACGAACTCACTGCCGGACAATATTGGTATGCCATGGTCGTCCACGAAATAATGCCTATGACCAACCCGCTGAACATGGGTGCTCCGTTCCATTGCTATGCCCGCCAGCCGCAGGTGAGGTATAGCTACTTCCCCACCGGCAACTGGGAGATTATTGCGGTGGCGCAATGGCAGTTGGACAACATGAGTCAGGGACTGCTCAACGGTGTGCCGGCCTCCTCCACCTTGTTTGCAAGACATAGCATTTTGCCCGAGCTGAATGCCCAGCTGCGTTACCGCACGTCGAGATTATTCATTGGTGCCGCTGCCAACCTCAAAACCATACAGCCTGTGGTGAATACTGTTGGTATGGCATCATCCCAGCCACTGCACCGTTCGTTGAGCTACTCCATTTTCGGCAGCTACCGCTTTGAAGAAGGTTTTACCGTCAAGGTGCAAACCCTTCTCAACAACAGCCTGTATGAGGGATGTTCGTTGGGTGGTTATCTGATGTATCAGAGTGTGGGAGGCACCCTTTTGGATTTCCGTGACTGGCACTTCAACACCGTGTGGCTCGACATCGAGCGCAACCGCGGCCACTGGCGGCCAGGCCTCTTCATGGGCTATGCCCAGCACATGGACGAAGGCCCTGTGCCAGCCATCTATGGCACTGCTATCGTCTTTGGCCGTGGCTACGACCTTGACTACCTCTGGCGCATCCAGCCCCGTCTCACCTACACCACACAGAAGGGGCTCTCTTTCGTGGGTGAGGCAGAATACACCTACGCGGGCTATGCAGAGCCTGTCGGCAATCTACGTCTTTCATTAAGTGCTGTATATGCTTTCTAACTATCATACCCATTCCCGCTATTGCGACGGCAAGGGCGAGCTTCGCGAATATGTCGAGCTTGCCCTTGCCAACGGCTTTGCTGCCCTTGGCTTTTCTGGTCATGCCCCACTGCCTTTTAAAAACAGTTTCTCCATCCACGACGAGGACTATCAAGCCTATTGCAACGAGGTTCGCGCCTTGAAGGATGAGTATCGCGACCGCATTGACATTCGGTTGGGACTGGAAATAGATTATGTGCCAGGTGTGTGCGACGACTTCCGTCCCCTCGTCGAGCAGGGCGGGCTGGACTATTTTATCGGTGGCGTGCACTTGGTCACCGACCCTGCCGATACCCAATGGCTGCGCGACCACACGACATACGCGGCACAGCGTATCTGGTTTATCGACGGCCCCAAGCAGGAGACCTACGACGAGGGTCTGCAACGTGTCTTTTATGGCGACATACGCCGTGGTGTCACCGCTTTCTTCCATCAGAGCAACGCCATGATTGAAAGCCAGCGGCCCACCATCGTCGCCCATTTCAACAAGATAGTGATGCACAACCGCGACCGCTATTTCTTGGAGCACGACAAGTGGTATCTCGACCTTGTGTACGAAACCATCGAACTCATCCGCGAGGTGGGCTGCATCGCCGAGGTCAACACCCGTGGCATCTACAAGAAGCGGCACGACGACTTCTACCCCTCGCGCGAACTGCTGCGCTATATGAGCGACAAGCATATCCCTGTCATCGTCAGCACCGATGCCCACCAGCCCGAGGACCTCCTGCACACCGAGGGAGCCGAAGACTTCTTGCGCGAGATAGGCTATTCTGAGGTTCTTACGCGGCTGCCGTAGCAATTATGTCTGTCCATCTATGTCATTACCAGTCGCCTTGTGGCGAACTATTGTTAGGTTCCTACGAAGGTCGAATCTGTCTTTGTGATTGGGCTGCAAGAAAGAATCGTGCCACCATAGACAAGCGGTTGCGCTTGAGTCTCAAAGCCGAATATGTCGAGCAGAAGGATGACGTGATAGTACTTCTGAGTCGGCAGCTAGATGAATATTTCCGTCGTGAACGCCGCACGTTCGATGTGCCGCTCATTATGGCGGGAACTCCGTTCCAACAACATGTATGGTGCCAATTGATGTGCATCCCATACGGCCAGATGGTCAGCTATGCCGAAATGGCTGAACGTATCGGTGTGTCCACATCGGTGCGGGCCGTCGCCAATGCCATTGGTGCCAACGTTCTCAGCATCATTATCCCCTGCCATCGTGTCGTCGGCTCCAATGGCTCGCTCACAGGCTATGCTGGCGGCATTCCCGCCAAGAGATACCTTCTCGAATTAGAAAAAGGATAAAAACTATTGTCTCTCCAGCTGCGCGAAGCGGTATTGGCGCATATAGTCGTCTTCTTCCGACCAGTATTCGGCATTGAAGAGGTCCATGCCTGTGGGGGTAATCTCGTACCAAAACTGCTCTTTGTTGGAGAGTTGCAGCAGGTGGCTGGGCATCTCGAACGAGTAGAAGAAGTGGAATGTCTGCGTGTCCGCCACTCCCTTGGCGTTGGTACGGACGAGGGTGGTGTCGAAAAACTGGTAAGTCACCTTCTTCGCAGGGTCATAGTAGGTGCCGGTCAGGGCATTTATTCTTTTCTGAATCAGCAGTTGCTCGTAGGCCGCCATGGGGCTTTTGTCGCCGGGGTCGTACATCCACAGCGTGTCGGCCTCGTCATCCTCGGGATTGAGGCATACAATGATTGTCTTTTCGTCAAGCTGTTGCAGCACAGCCGTGTCGCCTTCTACGCCAACGGCAGTCCAGTCGGTACCGGGATAGGCTTGGATGACGAAGGTGTCCGTCGCAACCTGCAGTAGTGCGAAGGTGGAGCCGCCCTCATGCAGGGTGCCGCCTTGGAAGATGAACAAATCGGGGTTGTTGGTAACGGTGTCGTGGCTGCCGACAAAGAATTCGTAGCCGTCGAACCAGCAGGTGCTGTCGAAATTAAAGGAGGCGGCCTCCTCTACCTGCGTATGGCAGGCTGTGCAAAGTAATGCAAATGCTGTTAGGATAGGAAATAGTTTCTTCATTTGGTAAAGTATTTGAATGTTCTGTTATCAATTCGGGTTGGGATGGAGAGCCCCGTCTGTGTGCGGCGAGTCCAGTTGCCGTGGTCGTCGCGGCGGTAGGTGGTCACGGTGGGATCGCCGTTGACGTAATACTGCTCCTCGACGACGCGGCCCAACGTGTCGTAATGTAATGTGGGTTTGTTGGGGGCGTACCATTGGTATGACCCGTCGCGGTCGCGCATACTGGTCAGCCGACCTTCTTCGTCGTAAAGAAAGGTCTGCGTCGATGCGTCAGGGAAGGTGGTGCGTACCAGACGATTGGCGGTGTCGTAGTCGTAGGTGAAGCGTGAGCCGTCGGGGTAGATGAACCGATGCAGCCGTCCCTGTTTGTCGTACTTCAGGCGATAGGTGTAGTGCTTGCCCTCGGGGTCGGTGATGCGGGCACGGCAGGTGCGACCGTTGCGCGAATAGCGGTAGGTGGTGGTGGTGTAGGGTGCGGTGATGCTGTCGTAGGGTGTGCCCGCGCTGTCGAGATAGCACACCTCCTCCACGCGTCGGCCAAGGCTGTCGTACTGAAAGGTATAGCGTTGATTGGTCTCGCGGTCGCGATAGTACAGCTCAAGGCAGTGCCCTGCGCTGTCGAAGCAGACGGCGTGTTCCGACACCAAGCCTTCGTAATACTCCTGGTACACCTCGTGCGTGACCATCGCCACCTCGCCCAGCAGTTCTTCCGTCTCGCCCCACCTCAGTCGGTATTGGGCAGTGCGGTTGAAGTCCTCGGGCCTATTGGGCTCGAAAGGGAAGGGGGTGTGCTGCTCGGAGCATCCGACTACCAATCCCAATGCAGCCACTAGTACAACGAAACAATGCCTCATCGGAGAATTGGGTACTTTTAAATATACTAATGTGTTAGTCTTTGGCGCGTCAGCCGTCCCCTCTTTAGAGGGGTGGCCGCAGGCCGGGGTATGTGATTAACACATTACAAATTATTTTACCAGCGTTTTAGTTACGATGGAGGCGAGGTTGCCCTTGGCCTGCTCTTTGAGCAGTTTATCAGCCACTTTCGACTTGCCGACAGATTCCTTGTAATTGCTGTAGAATGCCAGCATCTCCTCCGTTGCCACCTGGGCGTTGAGTAGGTTGCCGTCCTCCTTGTTAGTGAGGGCGTGGCGGGTCCACGCTGCCATGTATGCCACCATCAGGCTGCCATTCTTCGGGTCCACCAGCTTGGGGTCGATCACCACGCTCACGTCGGGCGTACCCGTAAGCCAGCGGACGAGGAAGTTGGTGCACTCCTCGTGCTTGGGCTGGTTGAAGGCGGGGTCGACACTCAGCAGGTAGTTGCAGCAGTTGAGCACGTCGGCCTCATAGTTGGCATACTCCGACGGCCACATCTTCTCGGGCATGATGGGCAGCGAAAACTGTAACTCTTGTGCCATGGCGCACTGTGCCATGACCATTGCGACTAGGATTAAAGCTATCTTTTTCATATCTAATTTGTATTTTTTATGCGGTTATTATTGCTTCTCTGATTTATAAAAATCCTTAATTCGTCCCCTCTTTAGGTGGGGAGCAAACATCCAGTGAATGTTTGCCGCAGGCTGAGGTATGTATCAATTTCCAGTTCTCAATTATCAATTCTCAATTTCACTCCTCCACAGCCAGGCCGCCCATCGAGGTCTCCTTGTAGAGGCTGGGCAGGTCGTGGCCCGTGCGTTTCATGGTGCGCACCACCTTGTCGAAACTGATGATGTGCTTGCCGTCGCTCATCATGGCGTAGATGTTGATGTCCAAGGCTCTCAATGCCGCCATGGCGTTGCGCTCTATGCAGGGTATCTGCACCAGTCCGCACATGGGGTCACAAGTGAGACCCAGATTGTGCTCCATCGCCATCTCGGCGGCATACTCTATCTGCTGCGGGCTGCCGCCAAACAGCTGGTTGGCCGCCACCGCCGCCATCACGCAGGCACTGCCCACCTCGCCCTGGCAGCCCACCTCGGCTCCCGAGATGGAGGCGTTGTGCTTGATGACGTTGGCAAAGAGGCCTGCCGTAGCCAATGCACGCAGTATTTCCTTGTCGCTGAACTCGTGCGCCTTCTTCAAGTGGTACAGCACGGCGGGCAGCACGCCCGACGCCCCGCAGGTGGGTGCGGTAACTATCTGTCCGCCCGCGGCGTTGCGCTCCGACGTGGCCAGCGCGTAAGCTATCACCAGCGCGCGGCTCTGCAGCGAGGGCTTGTAGCTCGACGCGCGCACGTAGTATTGCCGCGCCTTGCTCCGCAGGTGCAGTCCTCCGGGGATGACCCCTTCCTCCTGCAGGCCCTCGGCTATCGTGCCCTGCATCACCTCCCACATCTGCTGCAGGTAGTCCCAGATGTCCTCGTCCTCGCACTGCTGCACATACTCCCAGTAGGTCATGCCCTCGCGCTCGATGTAGGGCAGTATCTCCCCGAGAGTCTGCATGTCGTACACCTGCCGCGACTCCTCGCGTGAGGTCTCGTTGCCCAGTGCGCCGCCGCCCACGCTGTAGATGGTCCAGTCGGCAATGGTTTTTCCCTTCTCGTCCAACGCCTCGAAATACATGCCGTTGGTGTGGAACGGCTTCACGATGTCGGCCCGCCACACTATCTCCACCGGCACGGGGGCAGCCCCGTCGATGATGGCCTTGTCGGTGCGGTGCCCGCGGCCTGTGGCGGCAAGACTGCCGTAGAGCGTCACGCGGATGCTCGCGGCCTCGGGATGCTCCATGCAGAACTGTTTGGCGGCACGGTGCGGCGCCATCGTGTGGCTGCTCGACGGGCCGATGCCCTTGCGATATATCTTTTTAATAGATTCCACTGTTCAGTCAGATTCAAAAATTACAAATTGCAAAGATACATCTTTTTTCTGACATGGCAGAAAAAACTTTCGCCACGAGCAGGGCAAACGCATGAAAATTTTGAAAAATAGTACGGAATGAACAATTTGGCCGGAGTTATTAACAGGCCACCGTGCGAGCCGCGTGGAAATTGTGCGAAATGAACAAAT
>JAEEGJ010004356.1_pt1 | contig 48299 bp, 30 predicted proteins | sample 8958761 | NCBI WGS metagenome assembly JAEEGJ01 (sample SAMN16246546, study PRJNA631951) | gut metagenome | biome: gut microbiome; feature: rumen; material: RS-attached | host: Bos | place: Iran: Karaj | collected 2018-10
GTGAAAAATTAAAAGTTAAGAGTTGAGGGGAATAAGAAGTTCAACGCGATATGATTCTGCTTCGTCTTGAATATTCAGTGTATAATTGTGTCCGTAGAGCAAATCCAGACGCTTGCGCACATTACTGAGACCTACGCCGCCTTTCTCTTCGTTGGACTTATCTGCCTTTGAGTTGAGACAGGTAAAGCGCAGTTTGCCGTTCTGCACCGTCACCTTGATGTCAATGAACGACTGTTTCTGATAACTGATACCGTGTTTGAAAGCATTCTCCACAAACGGGATAAGTATCAGCGGCGGTATTGTCCTGTCGGGCACCTCAGAGGGTAAATCCGTCGTTATTGTCACCTTATTGGTGTAGCGCAGACGCATCAGTGTGACGTAGGTGCGTATGAACTCCATCTCGCGTGAGAGCACCACTCCGTTTCTATCGCCTTCATAGAGTATGAACCGCATCATCTTCGATAGTTCCACGATAGTGCCCTTTGCCTGTTCCGGGTCAATATCCACGAGAGCATGGATGTTGTTGAGCGTGTTCATGAAGAAATGCGGATTTATCTGGTACTTCAGATACTCCAACTGCTGCTCCAAGTTCTCGTGTTCCAGTTCGGCCATTCGTTTGCGGTCTTCACGGCTCTTGAAATAACCCTTCACACCGAGGTTCATACCGAACATCAGGATGAGGATTACAGATGCCACGATATCGTGCTCGCCAATGAATGCCGGAGGTCCCACGTGTTCGTGTCTTGGTTTGTGCCCTCTCGGCGGCTCTTTTGGGTGTTCCATACGTGGTTCGTCTGGTGGACCGTCCGGGTGCATTCGATGCTCCATGGGAGGATGCTTCCTCTCGGGGAGCGCCGGTCTAGTAGTGCACTGGTAGATGATGAAACATGCTATGATGGGCAGCGTCAGCGAGAGGTACCGCACTCTGCTGTGCCCATTAATGAGCAGGGGAGCCAACAGAAAATTGTGAACGAGGAATAGTGCGAGGAACAAGGCAAACTTCTGCCATGCGAAACATAGTTTCTGCCAGTCGAAACTGTCGCGCCCGCCGCCGACGATGCTGAGATACATACTTAACACGGGGGCCATGAACAGCATGACCCACATCACCAAATACGTGACGTTCTCCTGTCGCGAATGTTGTTTCATCCAATATATGAAACGCATAGCCGTACGGTTTTATTGTCTTTGTGAGTAGATATGGTAGTTAGCTGTTGTAGTCAAGGTCAGTGCCAGGGACGGATACCGCCACCGCCAGGTTGACCACCTCCGCCGCCGGTGTAGGCCGTGAGGGTGACTGATGAACCGCTACTTACCATAGCGTCGGTAGCTCCGTATTCGCCAAAGATGGTTGTGCCGCTGCTTTTCGATACACGGTAGAGCGAGTTGCCTCCTGAGACAATCCATGTGCCGGAGTAGGGCACGCTGAACGCAAAGGCCGTTCCGCTCTGTGTAAACGAGTACCAATAACTGGTGCTGAGCGATGCCGTGTAGCACGACTGCGTCAGCGATGAACCGCTTTCGAGCGACGGATAGGCATATAGCGTTCCGCTCTGTACGTAGAGCTTGTAGCCTCCTTCGGTGTTGGAATCGATGGCAACCTCTGGACTGCTCTTGGTGGTGTAGGCAAATACCGTAGCCCCTTTTATGTATAGGTTGCCGTTAGAGTCGATGGCATCGTTGCCGGTAGAGTAGGCCCCCACATAGCCGCCAGAGAGCGTCATCGTGCTGGCTGAGTTGATGGCATCGTCAGCCGAGTAGGCATAGATCACACCGCCCGTCACGTCGAGTGTGCTTTTGGTCTCCACTGCCTCGTGGTAGCTGGCCTTTGCGTAGGTCGTACCGCCGCTGATAGTCATTGCTCCGTCGGCCTTGATAGCCTTTGGCGACGTCTTCAGCGCGTCAGCCAGACGCTCAGTCGTGCTCGAACTGGTAGTGGTGCGGATGGTTGTGTTGCTGGTGCTTTGGCAGTAGGCTATCTGTCCTGTTGTGGTGGCCGAAGTAACGCCACCGCTGATGGTCAGTGTACCGTCCACGCTGATGGCCTTGCCGCCAGCACCCGTGCTGCTCAGCGTCAGTGTGCCGCCGCTGATAGTCATGTTACCGTCGGCACTCATTGCTGCACAAGCCTTTACCTCGTTATCGTCGCTGTCCCACGCTGCACTACCTGTGGTGCTTATGGTGTAAGTTCCATCGCTTACAGCGATGCTTCCATCGGCCTTGATTCCCTTCGAGGCCGCTGCTGTAGTGGTTATATTCAGCGTGCCGCCCTCTAAATAGACGTTGCCGCTGTCCTCGTCGTCGTGATCGGTGGTCTCGCCGGTCGATGTCGTACCGCCCAGGTCGCACTGTATGCCGTCGTCACCAACGCCGCTGATGGTCACCACGCCGCTCTTCATCTGGAAATACTCCTCGCAGTTGATACCGTCGCTTACGGTCGAAGTGATGTTCAGCGTCAGGTTCTTGATGGTAATGTACGAGGCCGACTTGATGCCGTGTTTATAGTTACCCACCACGTTAAGCGTGCCTTTGCCTTGCAGTTGTAGCTGACCTTTACTATATATGCAGGCCTTCTGACTGCCATCGCTACCATCGGTCAATGTATTCTCCGTGCCGTTCTTCACGCTGAGCTGTATACGTTTCTTGTTGGTGATGTTTATGGCCGCACCACTAGGGTTGGTTATTGTTACACCTGTCAACGATATTGTACACTTATACGATCCGTCGAGTGTCAGCGAACCATCGGTAGTAGATCCGCTCAGTACGTAAGTTATTTCGTCGCCGTCGATGGTATCGGTGTTTGTCTGCGTGATGCTTACGTGTGCGCCACTCACCTCTGCCGATACGTAGGCGGCCACATTGTCGGCCATCGTCACCATAGCCGTCGAACCATTATATACGATGTTCACCGTGTTTGCTTCTACATCCGACGAACTGCTGTTGGTTACCAGCATACTTGTGATGTCGCTGATATTGAACACGTCGCTGCCTATTGATAGCATGGTACCACCAGTGAATGTGGCAGGCTCACTTTCTGTCACCTGCGATGCCTGATACTCTTTGGTACCGCTGTTGGTGGTTATTTTCAGCGTCTGCGCCCCTGCTGCTATCGTCAGCATGAGGGCGGTCAGTATTGGAATAAATCTTCTCATTTTACGCTCACTTTACGGGTTCCTTGTTTTGTTTTAATCACATAGATGCCGCGGCGCATCTGCTCTTTATTCACTTTGCGACCGTGCATGTCGTAGATATCTGTGGCTTCGTCGAGTGAGATCACTGATACTTCCTGAATGCCATTGGTCTCGCTCTGAGTCGAGAAGTACATCTTGCTCAGGTCGGCCAGTATGAATGTCTTGTCGCCGATAGTGAGTGTAGAATTATCAAGGTTTATCGTCACGGGCAGCGACGATACATCTACGGAGGTCTTTGCACCGTCCGTCGTCTCAAAGGTCAGGTAGGTATAGTCCTCGGCCTGCGCCGTCAGCGTCCCTACCAGAATTGTCAGTAATAATAAAATCTTCTTCATGTCGTATGTAGTTTGTTATTATTTTGCAAAGATAAGGATTATCGGGGCATTCGCCAAATTACTTCAACGAAAGCCCCGATTCTTTCTACGAAAATCAGTTGTTGCTCAACTCTTTTCGCATTTCCTGCCCCAGTTTGTTCCAATAGGGTAGGTGCTTTAGGGTGGATCGTACGGGTTGTACGTGCCACAACATCAGGAGTAGCAGGAACAGACAGCCCATCAAGCATGTGGCGCCATAGAGATACTTTACAGCCTGCATAATACTCTGCGTGGCATCTATGGGCACACCGCGAGCAAGGTTGTCGGCTATGTGATAGCGCATCAGATAACTGTAGATGCCACCGCTGATGCTGTCAACCACACCGTTGCGGATAAATGCGGCTATCGTCAGGCTCATAAAGAAATGCTGGAAAGGCATCAACTCCTCAAGATAGATGGTGAGCACGCAGAAGAATATGGCATAGCCGAAGGTGCGCACAAACGTAGGTGCATAGAGTCGTTCGATATTAAGTTCGGGTGTGATGTAGAAGTACATCATCACCTGATAAGCCAGCATCAGCGCAAAACCGATGGTGAGCAGCGGTGTGTACTTCAGTCGCAGCATCTTCATCCACCACAGACAGAACAGACAGCCACTCACGGAACCTATCCACCCCACGATGTTGAATTGCGACGAGGTAAGCATACCATAGTGCAGGATGCTACCCGTGAACACACCCTCCAGCGCGTTGTGGGTAGAGTTCATCCACTCTTCTACCACGAAGAAGAACAGGATGGCGGCCAGTGTCTTATAGCCGAAGGCGCGAGGGTCGATATACGGATGGTGGATATGCATCATGCGTCCGCAGGCGAAGAATACCGTGATGGGCAGAGCGCAAGCCACCGTACACCACACTTGCGAGTCGCTCCAGTTGTAGTACTCGCCGTAGGTAAACAGCCAGATCACTTCGAGCACCGAGGCCGACCAGAGCAGACAACCCAGCCAGTCGATAGCCAGGAACGGCATAGGGCGCATAAAGCGGAAGTGCTGCGTGCAAGTATAGATAAAGATGAGTGCCACAAGCAGCAGACTCACGATGAAATACTGCATGGCGTGATAGCTGCCGCAGTAGTAGCTAAGCTGTTGCGACAGCCAGCCGCTGGCACTCATGTCGCCCAGCACCACGATGTAAAGCAAGGGGAAGAATATCTGGAAGTCGCGCTTAGGTGTCATCCACAGCTGTATGTTGCTGAAGCACTCGAAGGTAGCCATCAGTTTCATAAAAGAGCAAGCGTACGACAGCACGCAGAGCACGGGTATCGACTCTGTGAGCAGCGATAGCAGAATGCACACAATCATGCCCGATACCGAGAGCAGTAGCAACGAGCGATTGGTGAATCGGAACTTCAGTCGGAACAGGATGGGGAAGGGCATAGCCACGCCCACCACACCGCAGAGGAAGATAAAGGTGGCATCCTCGCGCATGATACTCATCGCCCCCATCATCTCGTGCATGTTGCCCATGTAGGTAACGTTTACCAGCTGGAAGATAACTGCCATCAGCAGATATGTCCAGGGTTGCAGTGCCTTGGGGATGAAGGGCTTCAGCATGGGCATCGCAAACGGGCGCCCTATCATTGGATCGGCCATTAATCTACATTAAAGATTAAACATTAAACATTAATAGTCGATTTCGCACTCGACATTCAGGCCTGAGAGCAGGCGCTTCACGTCGGCCTCATTGTTATCCTCTGTCAGTTCTATGCGTACAGGCACACGCTGTTCTACCTTTACAAAGTTGCCGGTAGCATTGTCAACAGGCATATGGCTGTAGGCCGAACCGCTGGCAGCCGAGATGCTCTTTACCACACCCTTGAAGGTGACGCCAGGAATGGCATCGGCCTCAAACTCAACAGGGGCACCGATGGCGATGTTGTGCATCTGACTCTCGCGATAGTTGGCAATCACCCATACCGAATTCTGGTCGATCACGTTAACCAGCAACTGTCCGGGCTGAACCAGCTGCCCCACGTGGATATCCTTACGACCGATGTAACCATCGCAAGGAGCGGTAATTACAGTATAACTCAGGTTCAGACGAGCCAGGTTCAACTGTGCCTCTGCTACACTCTCACCAGCTGCCGACTGTCCTAAGCGCTGCTGCTGTTCGCCAAGTACCATGCTGGTGGCCTGCTGTCGGCTGCGTGCAGCCTCATAGCGTGCACGTGCAGCCTCATACTGCGCCTTCACATTATCGTACTGCTGGCGCGTTACGGCCTCCTTCTGCAATAACTGCTCAAAGCGCTGATAATCCTTCTGTGCGTTTTCCATCTGTATGCGAGCCTCGTCGATGCCAGCCGATGCCACACGTACGTTGCTATGGGTGGTACTCATACCAGCCGACACTGCCGACGTGCCGCTCTTCTGACCTTTTACGGCTGCCTCGGCCTGTGCCAAAGCCAAGCGGAACTCAGCATCCTCAATCACCACCAGCGTGTCGCCTTTGTGTACATACTGGAATTCGTCGAACCTGATCTCCTTGATGAATCCTGGCACGCGTGTGTTTACTGGCGACAGATGGCGATGCACCATCGCATTGTCGGTATATTCCGTGCTACCCAGATGCACAAAGCGACTCAGGGCATACCCCACACCCAGTACTAAAAAGGTTACTACTACTATATTATATGCTCTCAATATTTGTTTTCTCTTGTTCATAATTCCTGTTGTTTAAAGATTTCCTGCGATGAATTTCATTTTGTAATAGGCGTAGGCGATGTTAATACGTGCATCGGCCTCGCTCAGTTCGGCATCAAGTTTCATGTTGCTGGCATCGATCATGTCGGTAATCAGGGCCAACTGGTTCAGATAGCGGTCGTTCACCACCTGGTAGTTCTCCTGTGCCAGTTGCACGCTCTTCTGCTGAGTCTCCAGTTCAATGTGGCTCTGCAGATAGTTGGTGTAAGCTGCCTGTACCTGATTGTTAAGCTGCTCGGCGGCTACAGCCTTCTGCTGTGTGGCTGCCTGATGCTGCAAACGGGCCTGCGAGAGTTTCTTGTTGCTCTTGAAGAGCGACGAGAGCGAGTACTGCACACCAACGCCCACATACCAGATATTCAGATTCTTATCTACGGGTGGCAACTCGAAAGTGATAGGACCATTGAAGTTGTTCTGAGCCACGATGGCTACCTTTGGCAGTAGCTCGCTCTTGGCCAATTTTACCTGCTGCTTAGCCATCTGCTCGTTCACGCCTGCCATCTGCAGCTGTGGATTAACTGCGGTTGCAGCTTCCTGCCAGTGGGCCTCCCCCTCCTTATTAAATAAGGTGGTGGTAGCATCGTCGGTAGGCTCAATCATCTCTGTATTACTTATGCCGAGAGTGTTGCACAGCTGGTGATTCAGAATGCTGCGTGTATTCTGCAACTTCACCAGGTTTAGGTGCAAGGTCTCCATCTGCAACTCATAGCGTGTAATGTCGTTTTTCAGCGCCACGCCTTGCTCGTGCTTCTCGCGTATGTTGTCGATGAGTTTCTGGGTGAGTGCAATGTTACTCTCAAGTACCTGCTGGCGATGAGCAATCTTCTGCAGATCGAGATACTGACTCAGTGCCACAAAACGTTGGTTCTGCTCGTTCAGAGTCATACCCAGTGCAGCCTGCTCTACACCCAGTTCTGCCATTTTAATGCCAGCATCAATGGCGCCGCCGGCATAGATAGTCTGCTGGGCATCTACCACAAACTGATTGCCAAAGTGGGGCGACGTCAGGTTCTGCCAGTTGCTCAGGTCGCGATCCGTCATTAGTGCATTGCCAATATAGCTGGCGCTGAGTTGGGCGTTCACGTCGGGCAGTCGATTACTCTTTGCAGCCTTTACGCCCTCCTGGGCTGCAGCCACCGTGGTGCGACTGGCCTTAATACTTTTGTTGTTTTCGCTAATCAACTGAAACAGCTCGTTGATGTCCATCTTTCTGATGGTCTGAGCCTCAGTCGATACAGCTGTGGCGAGTGCTATCGCCATCATCATAAAAATCTTCTTTTTCATACCATTTCTCGATTTCGGGTGCAAAGGTACGGCGATTTTTTGATGTGATTGCAAACAAAAATGCGTCAGAATTTGGCAATTTGGGAAATAAGTACTATTTTTGCAGCATGAACGAGACTAATTTGGGAAAAATAGACCGCACCATAATCGATAGCGAAGTACATGCCATCGATCATGGTGGCATCCTTTACTCACAGGCAGGAACGGCCCGTGTGCGCATCAATTTCGATGTATGGGAACTGCGGGGCCGTGATGTGCTCATCTTCTTTCCTGGTGATGTGGTAAAATGGGAAATGATGGACGATGACTTTAAAGCCGATATCATCCGCTACAGCTCCGACATTCTGCGTGCTGCCAGTCTGAATGTGGAGCATGCCGTGTACGAGCAGTTGCGTGCCGACCGCCGCTGTGGCTATCGCGAGTTGATCGACGTGGTGGTCAACAGTATGTTTCGCATCCTCCACTTCTACTTTACTGAGGAGCACTACCAGCTTACCGATCGCATGGTTACGTTGCATCTGCAGGCCTTCTTCCTGGGCTTCTACGATTATCTGCAGGCCCATCCGCGTGAGGATAATCAGAATAAAGGTACGCAGCGCACAGATGAACTATTCGTAAGGTTTATGGAACTGCTGGAGAGCGAGTTCCGCCAAGGCCACGAGGTGAATTACTATGCTGAGCGCATGTGTATCAGCCGAAAATACTTAGGACTCATCGTAAAGGGCAAGACGGGGCTCTCGCCCAAGCAAATTATCGACGAATACCTGATGCTGCGCCTCAAGCTAACGATGCGCACCTCGAAAGCTAGTCTAAAACAAATCGCCGACGAATTCCACTTTGCCGACCAGAGCGCCCTTACCCGCTACTTCAAAACCCACGCCGGAGTAACACCCCAGCAATTCAGATTATAGCAATATCTTCATATTTGCATAATAGTTTTTAATTTGTTTGCAAAGATAACATAATTAGTAATTTCACAAAACATATTAAATCTGGGTGGCAAGATGTGTATAAATGAAGAATAATTGCTATCTTTGCCCGCAGAATTTAGACTTTTAAGGATATGAAGGAAGAAAATTATAAGTTACTGGTTAGCCAGATTGAGGCACTCATTGCTGGCGAGAAAGATATGATAGCCGTTATGAGCAATGTTGCCGCAGCCATTCATCATACAATGGGATTCTGGTGGACAGGATTCTATCGTGTGGTTGACAACGAGTTGTTGCTTGGTCCGTTCCAGGGCCCAGTGGCATGCATGCACATCCCTTACGGTAAGGGCGTGTGTGGTACGGCATGGCAACGTGCAGAGACAATAGTAGTGCCCGACGTTGAACAGTTCCCTGGCCATATAGCATGTAGCAGCGAGTCGAAGTCAGAGATTGTTGTTCCTGTATTTGCTAGCGATGGCAAGGTTACTGCGGTACTTGATATCGACAGCGAACACCTGGCTACATTCGATGACATAGACCGCAAGTATCTGGAGGAAATCTGTAAGCTAATACATTGATTGTGAATGAGATATCACTGGTTGATAGGACTGACTGCAGTAGCAGCCGTATGTCAGGCAGCCGACTTTAAGATCGAAGTGGGTCAGCCCCGGCAGCATATCCAGCATTTCGGTGCTTCCGATGCTTGGTCAATGCAGTTCATCGGCTTATGGAATGATGAGGCCGAGCAGGAGAAGATAGCCGACTGGCTTTTCTCGCTCGATAACGATGCGCAGGGCAACCCCAAGGGTATCGGCCTTTCTGTATGGCGTTTTAATCTTGGCGCTGGTAGTGCAGAACAAGGCGACGACTCACAGATAAAACCAGGTACCCGTACCGAGTGCTTCCTTACCAAGGATGGCACGTATGATTGGACCAAGCAGGCCGGTCAGCGCAAGTTCCTACGGATGGCTAAGAAGCGTGGCGTGCCTCATTTTCTGGCATTTCTTAATTCGGCTCCCGTGTATTTCACTCAGAACGGACTTGCTACAAATACCGGTCGCGGCGGCACTATCAATCTTAAGGACGATTGTTACGATGATTTCGCCCGTTTTATGGCTACCGCCGTCAAGGGTGTCGAGGAGCACGATGGCATACACTTCGACTATCTGTGTCCCGTAAACGAGCCCGATGGTCATTGGAACTGGCTCGGTCCCAAACAAGAAGGTTCGCCAGCCACCAATCGCGAGATAGCCCGATTGGTTCGCGAAACCAGTAAGGCGTTCAAGAAACAGGGACTCACCACACAGATACTTGTCGACGAGTCGAGCGACCTGCGCTGTCTGTTAGGTACCCACGAGACCAACTGGGAGCGTGGTTATCAGATACGCACCTTCTTCTCTAAGGATAGCACCAAGACCTATCTTGGAAATCTGCCTAATGTGCCCCGACAGATGGTGGCGCATAGCTATTGGACCAATACTCCGGTGCCCTATATGCGCGAGATTCGCGAACAGTTGCGCGATACCATTGCCAGATATGGTTTGAAATTCTGGCAGACAGAGCTCTGCATTATGAGTAATGATAAGGAGATAGGCGGTGGTGGTGGCTACGACTTCGGTATGAAGACGGCTCTCTATGTGGCTCGTGTTATCCATCACGATCTGGTGTTTGCCGATGCCGAGAGCTGGTCGTGGTGGCGTGCCGTAGGCGAAGATTATAAGGACGGATTGATACGCGTGTATACCTCCGACAATATGAAGAGCGGTTATGCTGTTGATTCGCGCCTGATGTGGGCGCTGGGCAATTACAGCCGTTTTATCCGTCCAGGCGCTGTTCGTTATGAGGTGTCGTCATCTGCAGAGTTCGATCCCTATGGGGTGATGTGCTCTGCCTATCGTAATGCCGATGGCAGTTGGGTGGCTGTAGTTATCAACTATAGCAACCAGTTGCAGCCGTTCAGTCTCAGTCTTTCTGATGGTCAGTCGCGCCAGTGGCAAATGTATCGCACTTCCGATGTCTCTGGCGAGACGTTGAAGCCCGTAGGCATAACGTCAGGCAGCCTCCAACTCCCTCCCCGCAGTATTACAACGTTTACATCTGCTTCTGCGCAGTGATGTAGCCATACACCAGCCCGTATTTATCTTGCGCTATTTGTTATTCAGCATCTTTCTTCCATTCTCTACTACTATACCGCGAGTAGTGTGTGTGGCTGGGATGCCGTCCAGACGATATGCGCGCGCGCCTCTGCTACGCGTGTTCAGGTTAGAAGATACGGGCTTGATGCCTGTCGCTGGGTCGTAGGCCTGTCGCTGTAGTACCTGCGTCATGCAATGGGCGGCGCCGTAACCGTCGATAAGACTCTCCAATGGTATCCACTCCACGTTTACACCGGCATCGCTGAAGCGCTGCTGCAGTGCCTCGCTCTGTCCGCCTACGGCCATAATGTGGCGTGGACCGATAGTCAGGAAGTTGTTGGCGTAGTGCATCTCGTCGTCCACGTCGATGGGGATGATCTTGTAGCCACGGCTGCGGATGTACTCCACGAATGGCTGGTCCTGCTTCCACAGCGTGTACTGCTTGGTGCCGGGCTGCCGGGCCCAGATGTCGCACGTGCCGTACTCAGGATCGCCAGGATTAGCCTCCAGTCTACTGCGAACCATTGTGCACAGGTCGCTATCTATGATGTTGAAGTGGGTGTCAAGGTGCATCTGCATCTGCCATAGCTTGTGGTCGCGCACCACTACCACGGTGTCGTGACCAAAAGCGTCGGCCTCCAGCAGCTGTCGTATCCCCTCGTCGTTGGTACGCATACCGCAACCTATGAACGACACGTTGCCGGCTGGCAGATAGTCGCCACCCTCCAGTCGGCCTTCGCCCTCAATGCGGAGGATGGGCTTCAGTCCCAGGTGGTTGTAGCACAGTTCGATGATGTGTGTCTCGGGTGCACGCTGACTTGAGTTCATGCTGCAGATGATATGTCCGCGGGGCGTGGTGATGCTCTGGTCGCGGGTAAAGTACAGGTTCGTCAGCGGGTTCTGGATATACTGTGCCTCATAACCTGTGTTGTTGTCGGTACGCGACAGCTTCACCGTAGGCTGCAGCAGTATGCAGCGTATCAGGTCATTGCGACTCATCTTCTGTAGCACATCCTGGCGGTAGTTTTCCATAGCAGTAGCATCTTCGTTGGGAATGCTGCTGATGTCGTAGACCAGAACGTTTGAGGCCAGTGCCCGCAGACTGTCTATGCCCACCTCCTGCAGTATGTCCATAACGGTGTGCACGCGTATGCCGTTCTTCTCCAGCATCTCGATGTAGCCACGGTGTTCGTCGGCAGCCTTGTCCACATCGAAGTAGTCTTCAAATAGTCCTGCCGAGGGATGGATCACACCGTTAAACAGTTCCTGTCCCGGCGTGTGCATCAGTATGTCGCCCGCCTTACTCCACTCGGCCTGCGGGTAGACCATCCTCTCTCCTTCCTGCGCCTGTGCTGTCGTGCCGCCGAAGGCGATAATAGCGCCCAGCGCCCATTGCATAATCTTGTTCATATCGGTATAGAGTAACTTATTTGCATGCAAAATTAGGCATTTCTTTCGAAGAATCAAAAGAAATACCTAATTATTTGCAAAATCCATATAAATAGGGATTGTGTATGTCGGCATAATCCCCTACCTTTGCACCCGCAAACAAAAATGAATAAGATGATGAAATTTAAAAAGATTGTTTTAGGGGCAACAATGATGCCTTTGTGTGTTTACGCAGATAATAATGTGGATCTTGCAGATTCTACAGTAGCCAGACACTTTGATATGGAAGAGGTAACAGTAGTAGGATTCAAGCAGGATGCACTGGGGCGCAACCCGATAGCTGTTACATCGTTCTCGGAAGCCTTTGTTCACAACGCAGAGATGACCAGTATAAAGGATCTGGGCTATACCGTACCTAACTTTTATATACCAGAGTATGGTTCTCGACAGACATCGCCGGTGTTTGTTCGTGGTGTGGGGTCGAAGACCAACGGTCCTACAGTGGGATTCTACGTTGACGGTGTGCCCCACATGGAGCGCTCGTCGTTCGATGATGATCTGTTTGACATCTCAGCACTTGAGGTGTTGCGCGGCCCTCAGGGCACACTCTATGGCCGCAATTGTATCGGCGGTATCATTAATGCCTATACTCACTCGCCACTGGAGTTCCAGGGCACACGCATCAAGGCTAGCTATGGTCGCTACAACGACATGTCAGTGAATGCCTACAACTATACCAAACTTAGCGATAAACTGGGATTTGCTGTAAACGGCAGCTATCATCACAACGACGGATATTTCACCAATGCCTACGACGACAGCAAGGTTGACAAGTTCAACGAGGGCTATCTTCGTGGCCGTATCTACTGGCGCCCCGCCGAGCGATGGACTCTGTCGGCCGACATCAGCTATCGCAACAGCGATCAGGGGGGATATCCCTATGCAAGCTACAATCCAGAGACAAACGAGACTGGCGACATTAACTACAACCGCTACAGCTCGTATCTGCGCCAGGTTACAACAGTTGGATTTAACGTACGATATGCCGGACAGCGATTCAGTTTCAACAGCCAGACGGCCTATCAGTATATCGACGACAAGATGGGTATCGACCAGGACTTCATGCCGAAAGACCTGTATTGGGTTAATCAGGGTGTGCGTCAGAACATCTTCAGCGAGGAACTCACACTGAAATCTACAACCAACAGCGCATATCAGTGGATGTTCGGCGCATTCCTGTTCAGCGACAGTTATAAGAAACAGCTTTATACCACTTATATCGCGCAGGACTACTGCACACCAAAGTTCTACGATTCGCCTACTACAGGTGTGTCGGTTTATCACCAGTCGTCGCTCCGCATTGTGGGCGGACTGAGTGCGCAGATTGGATTGAGATTTGACTACGAGCACGCCAAGGAGGACTATGAGGCTTACAAAAACAAGGCTTGGGACACCGCGCTTGGCACACCCGTGGATACATATAACAGCACTCTGAACTTTACTCAGCTCACACCTAAGTTCACACTGCAGTATCTCACCAGCCATAACAACCTGTACTACGCCTCAGTGACACGTGGTTATAAGACAGGTGGATTCAACTCTACATTCCTGCAGGACGACGAACGAACATTCGACCCAGAATACAACTGGAACTACGAGGTGGGACTAAGAACATCGATGCTTGACCGCGCGCTTCAGGCCGAGTTGACATTGTTCTATGTTGACTGGCGCCATCAACAGATAACACAGACAGTGCCTGGCGTAGGAAACATCACACGCAACGCAGGACACTCTGACTCGAAGGGTGTGGAGCTGGGACTAATCGCCCGCCCCGTACAGCCACTGACATTAAGACTCAGCTACGGCTATACCTACGCGCGTTTCCTTAATTACGAGAAGAGCGAGACCGTGAGCTATACAGGACTTATGCTGCCACTGGTACCACGTCACACACTATCACTGAACGGAGCATATACCATTACTCCGCAGAACTCAGTCATCGACAGACTCGTGATTAGTGCAGGCGTGAACGGAATAGGCAAGATTTACTGGAACGAAGACAACGCTGTTAGCCAGCCATTCTATGCTTTACTTAACGCCAAGATAAGCGCCACCATCGGCCGACTGACATGGGAGGCATGGGGTAAGAACCTCACCAACACCGACTACCTGACCTACTATTTCAAGTCTAGCGCCGGTTATGGTCAGAAGGGACGTCCTGTATCGTTCGGCACATCTCTTATACTTGATATATAATTACATAAGTATGCGGACTAACACAAATTCCACATATTCCATAAGCAGCGAAGGCAGAGGTATCGGGCTCCCGATGTTCTTCTGCCTTTATATTGCACAAAGTATCCCATCAAGTTTCTTTGCTACAGCGCTGCAGGTAATGATGCGCGAGGCTAACTACTCGCTGGCTACCATCGGACTGCTGCAGCTGGTAAAACTGCCGTGGGTGCTAAAGTTCCTTTGGTCGCCGATGGTCGACCGCCATTGTATTTCGGGGCGCGATTTCCGCCGCTGCATCATCATCAGCGAGTGCATATATGCCCTGTTTATAGTATTGGCAGGCTATCTGAACGTAGCCGACAACTTATACCTTATTATATTGCTGGTATGTCTGTCGTTGGCAGCTTCGGCCACTCAGGATATTGCAACCGACGCATTGGCTATATTGATGCACGAGGGGCGCGACAAGAGTATGGTGAACAGCATGCAGTCGATGGGAAGTTTCGGCGGAGCACTGCTTGGTAGCGGTGTGTTATTGCTGGTGCTACACAAGTTCGGTTGGCATGTGGTAACACCATGCTTGGGCATGTTCGTACTGCTGATGCTCATACCGCTAACAAGGCAGAAACATCTTGACAAATGCGTAAAGGACCGCAAGCAGCGAGCACGACTAACCGACTTTGCATCATTCTTTGCACAAAAGGGCATCTGGCAGCAGGTAGGATTCCTGTTGCTTTACTACGCAAGTATAATAGGTATACTTTCGATGATGCGACCTTGGCTGGTTGACTTAGGCTACTCGATGAAGGAGATTGGAGTGATGAGCGGTATCGTTGGAACATCGGTAGCATTCTGCGCCTCGTTCGGAGCTGGTTTCCTTGTGCGTCGCATCGGCATATCAGTGGCCCGAAAACTGTTTGCATGGTTCGTTTTAATAACTACCTGCTATTTCTTCGGCATCAGTTTCATAGCACATCCATCAACGGCTGTGCTCTATGGCGGTATCGTACTTATGTGGAGCAGCTACGGCATGGCTACCATCGTGGTCTACACATCAGCAATGGAGTGTGTGCGCCCAGGTCGCGAGGGTACCGATTTTACGGTTCAAACCGTTATCACACACCTTAGCGGAATAATCATGGCAGCCCTTAGCGGCAGTGTGGCAAACAAGTTTGGCTATCAGGGACTATTCGCCACAGAACTGCTGATAGCACTCGTATCGCTACTCTATATTTACAAGATATTCCAGAACAAACATGCAGCCTGATATCATACAGAAATACAATCGCCCCGTGCCGCGATATACCAGTTATCCGCCGGCCAACTACTTCGCACCTTGCTCAGAAGCAGACTATCTGACTATGTGCGAACTATCCGACAAGGCACGAAAGAACAACATATCGTTTTATCTGCACATTCCCTTCTGCCGACATCTGTGCCACTACTGCGGATGTAACTCCTACCCTATGGCCAAACCAGAAATGGTAAAGGCTTATGTTGAAGCTTTGCACCGCGAGATTGACCTTGTGGCATCACACATAAGTAACGATCGTAAGATATCTCAGATACACTATGGCGGAGGCAGTCCTACTTCGATTCCCATCAGCATGATTCGTGAGTTGAACGAGCATCTGCTCTCTATAGCACCAACTATCGACCGCCCCGAGATTGCCATAGAGTGCCATCCTGGATATCTAACCGCCAACGACTGGCAACAGCTTACCGAATGCGGTTTCACCCGCTATAGTCTGGGTATTCAGGATTTGAAGACAGATGTGCTGAAGACGGTGAACCGCCGACCATCGATGGTTGACATCGGCGAGATTCTGCAGATTCTGCGATCGTCGGGGGCTACAGTTAATTTCGACTTCATTTACGGATTGCCATTACAGAGTGCCGATTCGTTCCGCCAGACTATAGAGCAGGCTGCAAGTCTGCGTCCTGACCGATTGGTAACTTTCTCGTATGCACATCTTCCCCGACTATTCCCACGTCAGCAGATTCTGGATAAGGTCGGACTGCCTTCGGATTCGGAAAAGAAACTGATGTACGAGGTTGCTTCACAAATATTGGTAGCAGCTGGTTACAAGCCCATCGGACTAGACCACTTTGTGCTGCCCGATGATGAACTGGCAGTGGCTCTGGACAAGGGTCAGCTGCATCGCAATTTTCAAGGATATTGCACACGTCGCACTACGGCTCAGGTATATGCTTTTGGCGTAACAGCCATCAGTCAGCTCGACGACGGATACGCTCAGAACGGGCGCGACATTGCCGAGTATATCGACACTATCAACAGCGGTAGATTATACATACAGCGAGGATACCGCTTGACGGAACAGGAGAAGTTGGTGCGCGAGGTGATAGAGACACTTATGTGCAACTATAGTCTGAGGTGGAGCGACGTTGCATCACGCATGGGTGTAAGAGTAGATGAAATACGTAAGGCATGCCAGTACGACGAGACCGTAATAGGCCAAATGGCAACCGACGGTTTGATTATCTTTGATGCCGACCAGATAATTATGAATAGCGACGGACGCCCCTTTGTGCGATCTGTGGCAGCCGCGCTCGACCCATTGATGAAGAATACAGACAAACAATTTTCAAGACCAATATAGAATATGCAAAAGCGTGATATTGTAATCATAGGAGCCGGACTAACCGGACTGAGTACGGCTTTCAACCTGAAGCGACAGGGCCGTGAAGTGCTGATACTGGAAAAGGCAGACCGCATAGGCGGACAGATACGAACCTACCACGAGGATGGATTCACCTACGAGAGTGGACCTAACACGGGTGTGGTGTCGTTTCCTGAAGTAACAGAACTGTTCCAGAATCTACAGGGCAGCTGTGAGTTGGAAACTGCCCGCGAATCTTCAAAGCGCAGACTGATATGGAAAGGTAACAGTTTTCATGCCCTACCATCAGGACCATTGAGCGCTATAACCACACCGCTGTTTACACTCTCCGACAAGTTCCGCATTCTTGGTGAGCCTTGGCGCAAGAAGGGTGAAGATCCTGATGAACCAGTAGGCGCACTGGCTAAACGACGCTTGGGAAAATCGTTTTACGAATATGCCGTAGACCCCTTTGTGTCGGGAGTTTACGCTGGCGACCCTATGAAACTAACCACACGTTATGCATTGCCAAAACTCTACAACCTTGAGGCTAACTATGGTAGTTTTATTCGTGGCGCAATGGCTAAGGCAAAGGAACCAAAGACCGACCGCGACCGCTTGGCTACAAAGAAAGTTTTCTCGGCTGTTGGCGGTTTGCAGAAAATGGTAGAGGCTCTGGCTGCCGATATAGAAATAATACTGAATGCAAAGAATATACGAGTGATGCCAGAGCCTGATGGCTATTGGAAGATTACCTTTGGTGGACATGAGTTCCGCGCTCGCCATGTAGTTACTACCGTTGGTGCCTACGAGCTGCCTAATCTGCTGCCATTTATCCCAGAAGAGGAGCTCCGCCCAATAAGTCAGCTTTTCTATGCACCGATTATTCAGGTGTGTGTAGGCATACGCGATGCCGGCAATTTGGTATATCCAGCCTTTGGCGGATTGGTTCCGAGCAAGGAGAAAAAGCAGGTATTGGGCATACTGTTCCCATCAGAGTGCTTCACAGGTCGTGCGCCCGAAGGTGGCGCGCTTTACTCATATTTCATGGGTGGCGCACGTCATCAGGATTACCTGCAGAAGAGCGATGAAGAGATACGCAAGATGGTGCTCGATGCTTTCCACACCATGCTGAAATATCCCAATAATATCGAGCCAGATATGATAAGAATATTCCGCCACGAGCATGCCATTCCCCAGTACGGAGTGGATAGCGGTGAGCGTTTTGCAGCAGTAGAACGTCTGCAGCGGCAATATCCTGGCCTGACATTAGCCGGAAACCTGCGTGATGGCATCGGCATGGGCAACCGCATCCATCAGGGAGCCACCATCGCAGCCGAGCTGGACTACGAAGCACAGCGCCTTGCCAAAGATCTCGACAAGGCGGCCAGGAGCAGCTAGTTTGCTCAAATTAGTCTCGGTTAATTGGCTTTAACTCTGTTTAACCATAATTGGGTGGCTGGTTCCCTTTTTTTTCATACCTTTGCGGCATTAGTATTTTATTTGTAACAAAAACTATTTAGATTATGAAGAAAATTGTTGTGTGCCTAATGGCACTGATGGCATTGGCAAGTTGCAACAATGGCAACAGTAACGATAATGCCACATCATCACCGTCGTTCGACGAAGTATTGACCTCACGCCGCAGCGTTCGCAGCTACGATGCCACGAAGAAAATCTCTGAGGCCGAAGTCCGCACCCTGCTCAAGGCTACTCAGGAGGCTCCATCGTGGGCCAACCAGCAGCCCACCAAGTACTACGTAGCCATCAGCGCCGAGAAGTTGGCTGCTGTACAGGATATGGTTGGCGGCAACAAGGAACGCATAAAAGATGCCCCTGTGCTCATCGTGTCTACATTCGAGCGTGGCAAGTCGGGATTCTTCCAGGGCAACCAGACCAACGAGGTGGGCGACGGATGGGGTGCATACGACAATGGTCTTAGCAACTGCTATCTGATACTGCAGGCTCGCGCCATGGGATTCGACACGCTTATCATGGGTATGCGCGATGCCGACAAACTGAGAGAGCTGTTCGCCATCCCCGAGAGCGAGACCATAATGGCTGTAATCTCTCTGGGTTATAGAGCCGAAGAGCCCAACCGCCCCGAGCGCAAGAATCTTGACGACATTGTAAAATTCTTCTAAATGATGAAGTATAAGACCCTTTTTGCCGCTCTAGTGCTGGTAGCCCTGACGGCATGTAAAAACAACGTGAAGGAAACGGCAGAAGTCATTGATCTGCCCCGTGCTGAGACCCCTGACAGCGTGGCTAAGGCCATGAATGGTTTCTTTGAGCAGGCGGCTGCCGACTCGATGGACATCCACAGTGTGATGATTGTACGCGATGGCAGCGTAATCTACAGTCACTGGCAGAGCGAGGGCGCCGACAGCGTTCCGCATGTGCTCCACTCTGTAAGCAAAACCTTTACCGCCACTGCAGTAGGCCTGGCAATTGCCGACGGAAAGCTGGCACTTACGGACAAGGTGATAGACTTCTTCCCCGACAAGCTCCCTGATAACATTAGCGATAATCTGAAGGCGATGACTGTACGCGACCTTCTGACGATGTCGTGCGGTCACGATGTGGAGCCATCGGGGCGCGGTGATAGTGCAGACTGGGTAAAGGCCTTCTTGGCCTGGCCCGTAGAGCACAAGCCTGGCACATTCTACCTCTATAATAGCCTGGGCACTTATATGTGCTCTGCCATAGTGCAGAAGGTAACAGGCCAGAAGCTGGTCGACTATCTTGACACCCGACTTTTCCAACCCCTCCATATCGACAAGCCCAAGTGGGAGGAGAGTCCACAGGGCATCAACTGTGGCGGTTGGGGCCTATACCTAAAAACAGAGGACTTGGCTAAGATGGGCCAGTTGCTCTTGCAGAAGGGTGTGTGGAACGGCCAACAGATCATCCCCGCCGAATGGGTGGCCGAGATGTCGAAAAAACAGGTGGAGAGCATCAACCCCGGCACGCGTATTGAGGATGCCGCAGCTAAAGGCATGACCAAGGAGACCAGCGACTGGATGCAGGGATATGGCTATCAGATGTGGATGTGTCGCCCAGCATGTTTCCGTGCCGACGGTGCACGCGGTCAATACATCATCGTAATACCTGGTAAGAATGCCGTCATAGCCATCACCTCCGACAATGGCGACCTGCAAGGCGAACTCAACCTGGTGTGGGAGCGCATACTGCCGGTTTTGTAAAGCATTCTACGTAATCCCGTACCCAGTCCAGATAGGGTTGTTCCTTTTTCTGGCCCATATAGGTGGCGTAGCAGTCGGTCTTTACCCTGTAGTTGTGGCCCTTGCGGATGGCGCGTGTCAGGTCGGTGTTCGTTATGAGGTGTCGTCATCTGCAGAGTTCGATCCCTATGGGGTGATGTGCTCAGCCTATCGTAATGCCGATGGCAGTTGGGTGGCTGTGGTTATATTCTTCGCATACTATTTTTTGCTTATGTCAGTTACAACTGCTTTAGTGCAGTGATGATGTTGCGGATTAGTTCTGGCGATTTGTAGGGTTTCGCTGGGTTCATGCCTTGTATTACGGCATACGAGAAGTTGTCGGCCATGCACTCCTCAGGCGCGATGACATAATCGGTGTTTTGACCTACAGTCGTCCAGAAGTCGCTGGCTTCAGCGATATCGTAGACCTTGGTCATGTCGTCGAGTGGTACAAGAGTCGGCTTTACAAATAGGAAAAAGACTATATCATCGCCCTTTTCGGCACTGGCTTCTTTCCACGATTTGTCGTAAAGTAGTATCAGTTCACAGCGGCGCTTCTGGCCGTTGATGGTAAATTCGGCATAGTTGTCCATGTGTTCCACATCGGGATTGATGGCTATACGCTGTCTGATGGCATCGGGGAATGTGATGTCGTGATCCATCACCGTGAATCCTATTAGCGAGTACATTTTCTGTCGGAATTCCGGTGAGTGGCGCGACACACAGTGGAACAACTCGTGCGCAACCAACTTGGCAAACCACATCAATCTCGCATGATTCACCTCTGCCGCTCTTTCGGCATTGGGCATACACGCATTCATCGACATCTCGCCCAAGAATATTATGTTCTTGATGGTATATGCTCCCGAACCGCCCTCTTCTGCCTGGGTGGTCTTGGCGAATACTATCTCGGAGGGGACGGGCAGTTGGCATCCGATGCTGTTCAGACTGTCGGTGACAATGCCTACCACCTTGGCCATGAACTCGCGTTCTGCATCAGTCCAATCGTGCGCTTGCTGCTGGGCCATTGCCTGCAGTTCTGCCAGCGTGCTACCGTCTTTTCTCATTCGCCAGTCTATATCCATCTGGTTCATCTTGGCATAGTACTTGGTGTTGTCCTGCATCAGCTTCCGAGCCTCGTCGGCCGATGCCAGGCGGTAGTTGATAGTTGTGCCTGCAGCAAGCACACTCACACTATAAAAACTCAGTACGGCGACAAACGCCCATTGCATAATCTTGTTCATACTGGTATGGAATAATTAATTTGCATGCAAAAATAGGCATTTCTTTCGAAGAATCAAAAGAAATACCAATTTTTTGTTGATTATGGCTTGAAGCCTGTTTGCCATACAGCCTTCACGCCTTCGCAGAAGTCGTAGAGAATATGGCGCCCTTGGATACGACGTCCTGCTGGGAGAAAGCCGCATACAATGCGGGTGATATGGTGGCGGATGTTGAATGTCTTGGGATCTTCCACACCTATGCTTTCAACTCGTAGACTGAAACGGCCAATGCCTGGGAGAACGACTGTGTGACCATCAGAAAGCTTTTGTTTCAGGATGTCTTGTATTTCAGTAACTACACCCACAACGGCGCTCTCCTTGAAGCCACTGTTACGACAGGCCTCGGCAGCAATCTCGTTGAGCGTTACCTCGCCCTGACTAACTGCTTTTGCAAAATATTTTCCATAAGAGCTGCTACTCTTAATATTGTTCTTTATAAGTTTGATATGTACTGCCATATGTTTTCTATGTAATTTCTTACTAAACTATCACTATTGTTGTTAATCTATTTAATATCAGTTATTTGTACTGAGTGATAGTTTTTGAATATCTATCACTACTGTCACTCGTAGTAAAACAACTTGTTTTACTTCCTAAAATGCCGATACTTACTATTATTAAAGACATCTAAGCAAAGGTAAAACAAGTTGTTTTACTTTTAGAGATTATATCTCTTCAACTCTGAAAACCGACCCTTTGTTTGAGCGCTTATGTTTATAGCCCATTTTAGTCAACCTCCTACCGAGTTCAACGTCCGTTCCTTTCGAAATACTAAAGGTTGGGAATAGCTGCTCAAGTCGCTTCATAATCGTTTGGAGTGCAACAAATCCAGCGTCGTTAGGCGTATTTTCGGGTGATAGGTAGGTGAGTTCTATCATCTGGTCATAATTGTTTACCTGCTGAAACTGTTCGTTCTGCTTCATAATGCGCAGGTTCTCTTCATCTTCGAACCAGTATCTTTGCCCCTGCTGCAACTCGGAGTATAGTTGAGCATAGAGCATATCGTAGTTGATGAACCCTGAGTTGTCAATCTCATCGGCATAGATACAGATGAAACGACGTGATCCGGTTGGATCGGTGAGTGGACGGCGGTTGTTTGTGGTGGCAATGAACGAGGCGAAACGCTGGCGTTCTTCCATAGTTTTGCCATAAGGCGGACGGAACTTGATGTCGTGTTTCGAGATGAGATACTTTAGAATAGGCTGCTGACTTTTCGACATAGCGTCAAACTCGTCGATGTTGATCAGTGCATAGCCTGACATAGCGAGGAATATATCATTATCGTTCTTCATCGACAGACGATCGTTGAAATATACCTGCAGATAGTCAGGCAAAAGACGACGACAAAAAGTAGTCTTGCCCGAGCCCTGTGGACCAATTAGTAGGGGTACGATGGCATTACCATGTTGTCGGTCTTTGCGTAGCCATTGTGCAACCATTGACAGCATCCATTTATGGAAGTCAGCTTCCCAATATGGGTTGTTGGTCTTTATCCGTCGAGCTAGTTCACCTACATAGTCGTGCTTACCGTTCCATTTGGGCAGGTGGCGCAGATAATCTTCCATAGGATAGTATTTTGGTATAAGCGTAGAGTCTATGTATCGGTTCAAATCCTTGTCCCATGATTCTACACCAGCTTTCAAAGCCTTGATGGCCATAGTGTTGCGGGCGGCCTGATCCAACGGTTGGAATCCGTAACCAACAGCATTCATACGGTACTCTGGCGTACCAGTCATCACATTGAGCCTTAGGGTGTAATGCTCCATCAGATAGGCTTCGGTTTTGTATGCAAGCAGAGCGGAAGGACGCGTAAACTTCATTGGGATAGTTTTCTGGGTATCGCGGAGGTAAGCCGTCTTAAAAACACATTCGATGGTGTCGGCTCTTAGGCTTTCGGATAGTAGTGGAACAAACGAGGCTACACGCGCACACCATGCCTGCGGCAAGCCCATAATACGGCACCCATCGGCCAGTCGCTCTACTACGGCGGTGGTAAACTCTTCATCGTTTTTGATGTCATTGTACTTTTCTATAGCGGCTTCCAAACAGTCGTGAAACCGACGCATACGACTGTCGCGGAGGCTTAGACCAGGAATCTCTTCTGGATAATTGTAATCACTGATGTGTTCCTGCATCGGTCTAAACTCAGGAATATCCTCAGGTTCGGATCCGACAACTACGCAAAGGGCCGATGGATTGTAAAATGGCTGCGGGTCATAGCTCACCTTGCAAGTGGTTGCGAGTGTCGGCTCATGCTCTGCTAGTGGTGACCCCAACTGCGAGGTGTAAATGTAGTGTAGTTTGCGAAAAGCGTTAAGATGTGCTTCTGCTGTTGTTTTGCTATCAGAAACGTTATATGGGCATACGATGTGAAGCGTATGGCCATCATGTCCTAGAAAACAGAGTAGGGTATAGGGTTGTAGGATGGCTTGGCGTTTATATTCCTCTACAGTGGTCAGGTCGCGCAGGTTCTCCAATGACAATAGAATCAGACTATTCGTACTTTTTGCTTTCAACTCTCCACTCTGCTTGGTCCATTCTGCTGCAAAACACACTTCTTTAGTGTAGTCGTTTATATACTGCTGACGGTATGTGCCGTCTTTCAACTGCGCAACAAACTCCTCGAGTTCCTCACGCGTGTACCTCTTTTCATTTTTATCGGAATTTATGATTGTTATCCTCATTTTATTGTTGATTATTTTTTTTGTGCAAAGATACAAAAAAATAAGCAAAAATGCAAGGAATTGTCAAAAAACCTTGGATTATTATCACAACAGTGATAGATGTTTATAAACTATCACTCAATCTATCTTTCTGTCTATGAGATTGTTACATCTAAAAGTGATAGTAAACCACGCCGAGTGCATTCATCAATCGGATGCTTCGGCGGGGAATTTTTCATCATTTAGAAGAACTTCACGATGTCATCCAGGGGCTTGCGCTCGGGGCGGTTGGGCTCTTCGGCTCGGTAGCCCAAGGAGATAACGGCCATGATAGTCTCGCTCTCGGGGATAGCGAACAACTCTCTCTCTGACTTGCCACGCTCGAAGGTAGAAACGATGAGCACAGGGGCATCCTTTATGCGCTCCTTGTTGCCGCCAAGAAAATGTTTATCACGATTAACAGATTACATCCAAAAGTGTCTAACGTGCTTAACAGATAATTATTACATATTTTGAAAGTCAGACACCCAGAATGAGGCGGAAGCCGACTGTGGTGGTAGGTGCTTGTTGCAGGCCAATGATTTCTCTGCCATGAAAACCTACAGTACAAGATGTTGGTGCATTCTCGAAGCAGCCACCACGACCAACAAGCCGATCACTTGTAGCCGGACCTGCGTAGTCGAGACCTTGCTCGGCGGGCAATTCATCCAGTTCCACATACCAGTCGCTGCAACGCTCCCATACGTTGCCGTTCATGTCGTAGAGTCCAAGTTCGTTGGGTTGCTTTAAGGCTACGGGGTGAGTGGTACCGTCGGCATTATCTGTGTACCACGCTACGTCGCTCAGTGTGTTTGATCCGGCGTAGGTGTAGCCTTTGCTCTTCTTTCCGCCCATGGCGGCATACTGCCATTGCGCCTCGGTGGGCAACTGGAACTTCGTGCCCTCGGGCAGTTGGTTCTTCACCATCACGCTCAGTTTTTCGAGAAATCCATTCGGTCCTACGATGTCGTAGTAGCTCACCATTGTAACAGGGTACATATCGCCATCATTGATCTGCCCCTCGGGCTTCGCACCCATCACGGCAGCCCATAGCTTGTTGGTCACCTCGAAAGGTGCTATATAGTAGTCCGAGAGCGTGCCCGTGACGGTCTTCGTCTGGTTGTCTCGCTCGTACTGCATTGAGTATGCACCGCCCTTCACTAACTTAAGTTTCATATCTACGTCGCCCACCGTGATGACCAATTCCTCGGTCCCCCACTGGTTCTGTCCGTCACTACCCGGCGTAGGATTATCATAGTTCGACGTACACGATGTGAACACACTGTTTTAAGTTATTATTATCGGTTTTAAATACCTAGATGCAATAATACTTGGTGAGGAAATAGGTGCGGTCCCAATCGAGGATCTTCCGCTGCGATTCCTTCTCGGGGTGGATGTTGAACTCGTCGAAGATCATCAGCTGCTTGTTCTCCAGGTCATAGAGCGGCCACTCCTTGGCCTTGCCGTCGGGCGACTCCGACGCACTGAGCGACGGATTACCTGTCTTGGCAAACTGCACCCACATGCGGCGCAGGGTCTTCGAGAAGGTGGCGTCGAATATCCTGCCAGTGCAGAATGTCTCCTCGGGATGATTGAAGACGGTCGAGAGCTCAATGGAATGACAACTTCTAATCAATGGGTCTGACGACTCGACCGTGAAATAATAGGTGTAGGTCTTGCCGCCCGCCTTGGTCTGGTTCTCCGACAGTCTGAAGAGCGGCGCAATAAACACGAGTTGGTCGAACAAGCGGCTGGTATATTCATAGGGTTCTCCCTTGATGTCGTTGCAGAAGCTCTCCACCAGTGCCTTCTCTTCATCTGTCATCTGGGCCATTTTCTTCGCCTTACGGTCGGCAGCCCATTCATTCCAATCCGAGCCAAAGCCCCAAACGAAATAATTCATTTCGTCCTTGTTGCATCCGTGCATGAGGTCGATATCTTTTGCAGCACCGTTGGCGTAGGCCTCATACGGGTCCAGAGGCAGGAAGTTGCCGTCTCTTTCCGCCCATGTGCGCAGTCCCAGCAGTCCATCTGCAACTGCCACCAACTTGCTTACTTCTACTTTCTGCAGGTCGGCAACGGTACTGCAGCCCAACTGAGCCATGAGTTCGTTCGTGCAGGCGATGGCCTCTTCTGTAGATCTCGTGAATACGGGCGCACCGCTCTCGGCAATGACGCGCTTGAAATACTGCTGGGAGCCTTTGACCAGCGGCAGCAGGGTCACGCTACCTGCACCGGCGGATTCGCCGAAGATGGTCACGTTGTCGGGATTGCCGTCGAAGGCCGCGATGTTCTCGTGTACCCACTTCAGCGCCATCAGCTGGTCCATAAGTCCCAGGTTCTGTGCATCGGGGTAGTCGGCACCGTCCGGCAGGTGCGACAGGTGTAGGAAGCCGAAGACATTAAGCCTGTACTCGACACTGACGAGGATGACATCCGGATTCTCTTGGATGAAATTGGTACACTCCTGTCCTGGCTCAACCGTTCCGCCAATTTCAAAAGCACCGCCGTGAATCCACACCATGACTGGCTTGTTCACGGCTCCATCGGCTGCTCGCCACACATTCAGATAGAGGCAGTCCTCACCCTGAGGATAAAGGGAAGCCCTCTGGCTGACTCCCTCGTCCTGGCATGGGCTTTTCCCATTGTAGTACGCCTCATATACGCCGTCATCTGGAACAACATCTACGGGTGCTTTCCAGCGCAGTTCCCCGACGGGCTGCTGGCCCACAAAAGGAATACCCTTGTGGGCGATGACGTCCCCAGTCCGTTTGCCCACGAAGGTGCCGTTGATGCACTTCACCGCCAGCGACTTGTCGTAGTTGCCGTCGGTAATCTTCTTGTTCTCGCCGTACAGAGCCATCATCTCTTCTTTCAACTCGCTAAAAGACTTGTTCTCTTCCTGCGGTGGAGTGACGGGGTTATCAGTTGTGTCGACGCATGATGTGAACACCATTGTTGCGCCGCAGAAAAAAATGATGAATAGGTTCTTTTTCATTGTTACACTTATTTTAGGTTTTTACATTGAGAAAACTCTTTTGCCCTCGAAGTAGGTAGCGGCGGGCTTGGCCTCGTGAATCTCGGTGGCGGGGCAGGTCAGCACGTCCTTGTTGACCAGCAGGAAGTCGGCAAATTTGCCTACTTTTACGCTACCTCTTTCGTCTTCAACAAACATCTGCTTGGCGCAGTTGATGGTGAGGGCTATGAGGGCTTGCTCGCGGGTCAGGAGTTCCTCTGACCACCACGGGGTGCCGTTATGTGGCCAAAGAAGACCTGTGACGGCAATCTCCATGATGCCGAACGGGTCGTCAGGACAGCCGCTCAGTGCGGGATAGTCAGAGTGTGAGGTCACGTTGATGCCGTAGTCGAAATAAGACTTCATGGGATACGACTTATCCTCCATGCCGGCAGGAACTATCTGTTTCAACAATTCTATGTATTTTTCTTCCATATTATGCCAAAGCATACCCGAGGTGACATAGATGTTGTGGTCGGCCATGCGCTGATAATCGGCTGCATCTACATTGCGCACGTGCACCAGCGTATTGCGCATCTCGTCCTTCCCGCCATTGACGAAGGCGTTGACAATGCGAGTAACGGCCTTATTGCCCATGACATGTGCATGCATGGTTACCCCGTCAGCATTAGCCTTGCGCGTCATGTCGGTCAGTTCATCTTCCTCCCAGTTGGGCAGACCCTGATGACCGTCGGGATAGAGCGGCTCCACAAATCCCGTGCCGCCTTCCACCGTGCCGTCTATAAAGATTTTTATCCAGTTGGGTTTTACGCGGGTGGAAGCATATTTCTGGGCATCACGGGCCTCGGCCAAAGCCTTGTCCACATCCATCCAACTTTCAATCTCGTAAGTCAGACCCAACACGAAGTGCAGGTCTCCGGCCTTGTCCAGCTGTTGGGCAGCCTCATAGAAATTGGTGTTATAGAAATAGTTACCCCAACCGTCGATATACATCGTATAACCCTCCGACAATATTTGCTGCTCGATTTTTGCCATGTTCGCCTTGGCCATGTCAACAGGAAAGAGGTTGTCATTGTCCATGAAGGACCGTACGTAAGTGCCGGCTTGTTCCTTCAGAAAGCCGGTAGGCGTACCGTCGGCACCCATCACTATCTCGCCTCCGCGCACTTCTGATTTCAGCACCGTGCCGTCAGCCTTCATGATGCCAGCATTGACCAGACAAAGCGTGTTCGCCAGTCCCTTGTGGCCTTCCTCATCGGCAAAATATATGGGAATATCGCTGCAAATGGCATCCAACTGCTGGCGGGTAGGCATGTTGTCCTGGAAGTTCAGAAAGCGCCAGCCGAAGCCGAAGATGGCCTTTGCGCCGTTATCCTTTGCTTTTTTGACGGCAGCAGGCACGATTTCCGTCAGGAACTTCTCCGAATTATCTTCCAGTCCCACAACCGTTCCGACGCTCTGTATGGCATAGCCCATCGAATAGTGTGCGTGACCGTTGCCGCAGCCAGGCATCACAAGCCCCTTGCCGGTATAGTCCACCACCTCGGTCTTGCCTTTTTCGATATAGGCCTCGGCACCCGCCTTGTCGCCTACATAGACGTACTTGCCGTTCTTCACGGCAAAGGCTTCCACCACCTGATTACCCATTCCCGACGTTCCGTCGCCTACCCGTAGCCTTTCGGAAGTAAAGATCTTACCATAGACCACGAGGTCGGCACCGCCCTTTACTCCTTGCGCCGAGTTATCGCTATTGCTGCAAGCTGTCAGCACCGTTGAGCCGCAAATCAGGATGGCGGCTATCATCCATTGCATCATTCTTTTCATTATCAGATTGTTTTAAGTTATTATTATCGGTAATATTGTTTCGCAGCTCCGCTGCAAATATAAACAAAATCCTCAAAATAACAAGCAAAAATCCCTCTCACATAAAGGTTTTGCATATTTTGAAACAATTATTGCATATTTTGAAAGTTAAGCGTTTATTTTACAATTCAAGGTGGTGGCGGAGACGACAGCGGTATGGACCAGAATTCAGCTGCGTAGAAGCCTAGCCGAAAAAGAAGAAAAGCCCCCTGCTTCTTAATGAAGCAGGGCTTTTTGTGCAAAATGAAACAAACAATAAACTTTTGCGTACAAATAACAAAGTGGGTTTTGTGGAAAAGCATTAATTTTGCACCCGGATTAATAAACCACATTTTATAACAACTAACAAAATTATGATTTGTAACATTAAGACCTATTTACTAATGGCTGCTCTCGCTGTGTCGGGACAGGCGGGTGCGCAGCTGTCAACTAACCCCGACAAGTTTCTTGGTAACATCACTACCGACTGGCCTGGTTCGATGGACTATGCCGGTTTTAAGTATTCTGACTACTGGAATCAGGTTACGCCCGAGAACGGTACTAAGTGGTCGACAATTGAAGGTACGCGCGGACAGTATAACTGGTACGGTGCCGATCCGGCATATAACTATGCCAAGAACCACAACCTGAAGTTTAAGTTCCACACACTGGTGTGGGGTTCGCAGTACCCCAGTTGGATAGAGAGTCTCTCGGCCGAGGAACGCTACAAGGCCATCGTGAAGTGGATGGATAAGGTGAAGGCTAAGTATCCCAATCTGGAGATGATCGACGTGGTGAACGAGGCCGTGGGCTCGCACCAGGGCGGTACCAAATACATGCGCGAGGCACTGGGCGGCGACGGCACTACAGGCTACGACTGGATAATCAAGGCGTTCGAACTGGCCCGCGAGCGCTGGCCCGAGGCAATACTTATCTACAACGACTTCAACACGTTTAACTACGACACCGATGCCTATATACAGCTGGTGAAGACACTGCGCGACGCCGGAGCACCCATCGATGCCTACGGATGTCAGAGTCACGACCTGGGCGGTATGAACAAATCAGACTTTGCCTCGGTTATGAAGAAGATACACGATGCACTGAAGATGCCGATGTACATAACCGAGTACGACATAGGCGACAAGAACGACGCTAACCAGAAGTGGAACTTCCAGCAGCACTTCCCTGTGATGTGGGAGGCCGACTACTGCGCCGGAGTAACCATCTGGGGATGGTTCTACGGTCACACCTGGATAAAAGACAACAGCACCGGCGAGGAGGGTATATCGGGTCTGATTAAGAACAACGAGGAGCGCTCGGCGCTGAAGTGGCTGCGCAAGTATATGCAGACCGATGCCGCCAAGAACGCCAAGAGTCCGTTCCCCGGCATGAAGATGGAGGCTATGGTATACATCAAGCCAACTGCCACCAAGGCCACCAAGGGCGAGACCATCGGCATCGACATCGACGCCAAGATGATAACCAAGACCATACAGAGCATCGACCTGTATATGAACAACAGCAAGATTGCCACTATGACCAGTGCACCTTACACCTGCGAGGTTACACCCGAGGAGGCAGGCCGCTACGATCTGAAGGCTGTGGTGACAACTACCGACGGCGCTACCTATGAGCGTTGGGGTGGATTCGACGTGTTCCCCGCGCGCGAACCTTATAATGGTATAACAGAGTTGCCTGGCACGCTTGAGGTTGAAGACTTCGACTGTGGTGCCGAGGGACAGAGCTACCACGACAGCGACACCAAGGACGAGGGCGACGCCAAGTATCGCAATGATAACGGTGGAGTAGACCTGGTGAAGGGTAACGATGGTGTGGCTCTGGGATACACCGCTCAGGGCGAGTGGGTAGAGTACACCGTCGACGTGACCGAGGCTGGCGAATATAGCTACGAGGCTGTGGTTGCATCGGGTAATGATAACTCTTCGTTCACAGTTAGTCTGGTAAATGACGGCAAGCTCACACAGCTGTTTAAGGTGAACGTGCCCAAGACAGGCAGCGACTGGAGCAAATACGTGACACGTCAGGGCAAGCTGAGCAAGAAACTGGAGAAGGGACAGCAGATACTGCGCCTTACTATCGATGGCCCATACGCCAACATCGATAAAATCAAGTTCACCTGCACCGGCTCTACCGGCATCAACACCATCGAGGCTACCCCGACCGACGCTCCCGCCTACAACCTGAAGGGTGCCAAAGTCAACTCGAACTTCAAAGGAATAATCATAAAGAACGGCAAAAAGCAGCTCCGCTAACCTTTTGCCCACAATAAAGAAAGTGACGAAACGCCAGATCGTTTCGTCACTTTTTGATTATTATGCACTTCTGCCTGACTATAATCTTATGCCGATAGAGGTGTTTACAAACCAGTCGTTGAGATAACCTTGGGTGTCGGCATGGCGATAACGGATGTTGTTGAACTGTCCGTATGCATTTATGAAGAATCGCCCTATGTTGTAGGTTATCGACATACGGGCATCGAAACCCAGGCTGAGACCACTGTTGTATGTTTCTTCGCCCATAGGCGATATATGCAGATTGCCGTAGAACCACTCGTCCCACTCATCGTCGGACAGGTCCGGGTTCCAGCAGTACGGGTCCCACAGCAGATCTTCTACGTTTGTATCGTAACCATACACCTTTAGTCTGTTTACAAAGGTAAGCATCGGCATAGCCATTACGTTCACAAGCAGTCCGCGGGCGGGCACCCAGTTGTATGCATATCCCGCGCCCACACTGCCCTGCCATAGTTTCACCTTACCTACGCCTTGCATCAGATATACTATGTCGCCGTTACTGTCGGTGGCATAATCTATGTTGGTATAGTTGTACATCAGTCCTGCCATCAGCGATCCTGCCGAACGTTTCTGGATGACCGACTGGTCGTAGGCTGCAGCGTACGAGAATTTCTTGCCATTAAACAGATAGTATCCGTCGGCGATTACCGTTTTCACTCGGATGGGGTCTGTAAGCTTTGCTTTTTTCCACGCCTCTTTTTCTGTCTCATCCAGCAAGTCGCTTTCCAGATTCAGGTAGGGCTCGTTGTTCTGTATCGAACGTATGCGCACGTTGATGCCGTATGCCCCTCCTGTGGCACCGATAGTGAAACTGCCACCCTTGTCGCCACCCACGTTCACCGTATAGCCCACACCATAGCCTCTGTAGCCGGCCCAAAATCCCACATACTGCGAAGGCTCAGTTTCCAGATACGGCCTTGCACTATATTTCGCACCTACCAAATCTCCTTGTGTCTCCATGCTCAAGGCGGTCTGGTTCACATTTCCTCGGGCTATAATCTGCCATGGGCGCTCAGGCGCTTCAATATATCGGCGGTCCAGCCCCTTCACTGCCATCGAGTCGAGCATGGTTCCCACCTTCCGGATAAAGTTCACCTGTGCTGTTGCAGCAACAGTACATAACAGCAAACCCATCAAACATATCGTTATCTTCTTCATCCTCACGCCGGCAAAGATAAACAAAAAGTGACGAAACGCAAAACATTTCGCCACCTTTTTAAAAAAAAGTATTGCGGTTTCAGTAATTATTTATATCTTTGCCGGCAGAAACAATCTTACTGACCAAAAAACAAAAGTATGAAAAAGGTTATTCCATTGCTGATGGCTGCCATCCTTACAATCAGCGGAGCGAGCGTGCTGATGTCGTGTGGTAATAGCGATAATAATGCTGCGCCCGACGTGACGCCGCTAGTGAAGTGGCAAGCCGGAAAGACCGTTAGCGCCGAGGCTGTAGAGGCTTACGGAGGTATAGATATGTGTTTTGCTGCAGAGCCTATCCCCGATGACGTATGGGAGTGCATGCAAGGCAAGACCTACAAGGAAAATCCCTATATCGGTCGCGATGACCTGCGCCATGTGCGCGCCTTGCACTGGGACTACGACAACCGTATGCACATTGGCGAGATGGTATGCAACAAGCAGATCGCCGACTGCGTGGCTGGTATACTGCGCAAGCTGTTCGACGCCAAATACCCCATCCAGCGCATGCTGTTGCCCGATGTGTACGACGCTGACGACGAGACACAGATGCGCGACAACAACTCTTCGTGCTTCTGCTACCGCAACATCGCCGGTTCTACCAATCTGTCGAAGCATGCCCGCGGACTGGCCATCGACATCAATACGCTTTACAACCCATATTATAAGTTGCGCGAGGATGGCACACTATTTATCCAGCCCGCCACCGCCGAGGCGTATTGCAACCGCGACTGGGACTTCCCCTACAAGATAGACCACGACGACCTCTGCTTCAAGCTCTTCACCGAAGCAGGTTTCGATTGGGGCGGCGACTGGACCACCCGCAAGGATTATCAACATTTTGAAGTTGTAGAATAAGAATGTTTGGACTGATACCTATTGATATATTATTGCTGTTTATGCTCTACTTTGCTGGAGCTACTATGGCTGCTATTGCATGCGTATATCTGCTGGTGCGCAGGGGCAATGCCTTTGCGCCCGACGTGGTTACACCATTACGACTGCGCCGTTGGACTGCAGCATTCTTTGGTGTACTGGCTCTGGGACACTTGTGGTATCTGCCCGCTGTCATGGTAACTTCGAGCGAAGCTGTCATGCTGTGTATGCTTATAGGTGGTTTGCTCGACTGTATACTGGTTGTACCTCTGGTTATCATTATGCTGCTCTGCATGTTGCAGGATCGCAAGCGACCGCTATGGCCTGCCTTCGTGGCTGTAGCTCCGCTGGTGATATTAATGGCTGTGAGCGTTGTAAACCGTAGCTATGCCCTCGTTCCGTGGCTTAATGTCTATCTGCTGTTGCTTGGCGTCGGGCTTACTATATATATGGTACGCGCGGTGCGACAGTACGGCCGCTGGTTGCGCGACAACTATGCCGACCTTGAGAACAAGGAGGTGTGGCAGAGTTTTGTGGTGCTGGCTGTTGTGGTGCTGGTGTTCGGCATCTACGCAAGTGGAGTAGGAGGTCCTGCTTACGAATATATCATCCAGGTGTGCGGCATCCTGCTGATATGCTATCTGTTGTGGCGAGTAGAGACACTGAGCGATCTCAGCATCTCGCAGCCTTTGGCTGTTGCGGTAGGGGAGAAGGCCACTTCAGAGAAGTCGACCACTGCCACTGATGATATCGGGGTGCTTCTGCAGCTCTATTGTGTCGACACCAAACTATACCTGCAGCACGACCTGACTGTAACCCAGCTGGCCCAGGCCATCGGCACCAACCGATTCTACCTAGGTCAGTATTTCTCGCGACAGGACGCCACCTACAATGCCTATATCAACACGCTGCGCATCAATCATTTTGTACGTCTGTATCGCGAGTCGGTGGCTGCCCAACGCCAGTTCACTGCCCAGCAGTTGGCCAACGATAGCGGCTACCGCAGCTACAGCACCTTCAGCCTGGCCTTCAAGCAGCGCATGGGCCAATCGGTCACCGCCTGGATGCGCGAACAAGAAGCATAATTTCGGTTGCCCGGAGTTTCAAAATCTGCAAAAACGGTGTTTCAAAATATGCAAAAGTTATTTTGAAACGCCCTCTAGACTTTCAAAATTAGCAAAAAATGTTTCAAAATCTGCAAAATTTGATTTTGAAGTTTTTTTGGACGTAAAAACATTAGGAGGTTTTAGTTTTTTTTTCTATATTTGCATAACTAAAACTAATAGAAACGAATAAAACTATAAGAATTAATATTACCGATTATGAAACACAAACGAAACATTCTGCGTGGGCAGCCGTTGCTGACCTGCGGTCAAGCCAACTCTCGCTTGATTACTGCCTTCATGTTGGCGCTCTTCGCGTGGCTGCTGCCACAGAATGCAGTGGCCGACAGTCCGCTTTTACAGCCGTATCACTATCAGGTTATGCTCAATGGTTCCAACACGGTCCGTATTTCAGCGCCCATCTATGACGAGGTAAGAACTGACAACTGGACCAATAATGCTACCCTGACTATCAAGTGGACAGACAAGAACAAGATTGAACATTCTGAAGTCCTGTTGACATGGAAAGCGGATATTCTGGTTGATCCTTTTGGAGTGAGTTTGTATGACAATGACAAGTCGGAAGTTCCCGCCAAGTTCGAGACAAAGACCGGTGGCAGCATTGAAATCACGCGAGGCAATTCGTCGCAGACCTTTAAGATTACCAAGGGCGATGGCGAAGTGAGCAAGAGTATCTTTGCTGACAGTGACGGTGAGCAGTACTCGTTTACAGCCGTCTGGACCATTCCCTACGAGATGTATGACAAGGAAGTGACATTCGAGTGGGACGTTAAAGTTGGAGGTTCTGCCTATGTGGCCAGTACGAAGCCCTGCTCAATAGACAAAACCGTCATCCGCCTGCCGGAGGCCCCCACAGTGGCATCGCCACAGTTGGCTATGGCTACCATGTCCTTTAATGAGCCAGGCATATTGGAACTGCCTTGGTTTATTGCTTCCGACCGTGTTACTTCGGCCCGGTATGAGTATATAGACTACAACGGCGTCCTTGTCAAAAAGGACTTGCAGTCTGGCATCAGCAATGGTACCATCTACTTGGATGCCGACGTTCCTCATAACAATCTGCGTGTCATGGTTGACTATTTGGATCGCGACAATAATCCTATTCATGTAACGTCAGAACCACAGACACAGCAGATGATTCACGTGCCTGTGGGACTGAGTGCGCGGTCGTTAGGCGACAGCAAGGCTTCGGTGCAATTGGACTGGGGCGTTGCTTATCCGAAGGTCGAAGACATAGCAACTACAGATTTCTTCGAGATACAACGCTCACTGACAGGTAAGGAGGAAGATTTTGAGACCATCTTCAGTGAGCCCTACACCGCCGACTCTGCGCAGACCCATTATACCTTTGTCGACAGCACCCTGATAGATGCCGTAGACAAGACCATGCTGAAGAATGGCACGCTGGACAGCCTGACCTACCGTGTGCGCCGTATGATGACGCAGGCATGGGGCTGGAACAACAGGTGCGTACAAACAGAAAGGTGTGTCGTCGACGAAATCCATCTGCGGCGTATAGCCACCTATTCCGCTCAGTGGGAAGACCAGCGAGCCTTTACCGCCCGCGTCTCCTGGGAGTATGCCGACGAGGCTAATGCCGTTTGGGACGATCGTGCCAAGATGATGCTGCGCGTCACCGTGTTCAACCAGGCCGGCGACACCGTGAACATCCAGAACATAGAACTCTCTCCAGAGGAACGCGAACAGCGTTACAAGGTGATTGACCTCTCGCGCTCGTGTGTTAATTATAAGGTGGAGATGTATATCGACCGTGGCACTTCTCCCCTCCCGACATACGATGAGGTTAAACCATACTACTTCCCCATCCGCACAGATGGCGACTGGTACGACTTCTGCGAGAAGGTGATTAAGGCTAAGGGCGAGTACGATGTGAACGCCCGACTCTATACCGACATTGAAAGCGGCCGCAGGCCTTGCGGCCCTGAAGGTTATCCCTACCGGGGCGTGTTCGATGGCAACGGCCACACGCTGACTGTCGACCTCAGTAATAACGACCCCTATCTGGCTCCTTTCCGCTATGTGACCAATGCCACCATTAAGAACCTGCACGTGGCGGGCGACGTCTGGTCTGATGGACAATATGCGGGCGGACTGATTGCTTACGTACTCAATGGCAGCGATGTCACGATTGAGAACTGCCGCTCGTCAGTGACCATCTATAGCACCAAGACTACCAACGGTGGCTTCATTGCCCGTTTGGGCGACGACGGTAAAGCCGTGATACGCAACAGTAAGTTTGATGGCAGTTTTGAGGGTGGTAAAAGCCACCATAATGGTGGATTTATTGGCTATTGCCAAAACGGGAGTACGGCAATTATCGACAACAGTCTCTTTGCACCCGACCATATTAGTACCGCCTTGACCAGCTGTCAAACGTGGGCACGAGGCGACGGACATACACTTAATGTCACCAACAGTTTTGCCACCCGCGAATATACATCGCGGGTCATCATCTACAACGCCACCGATTGGCATACGTTTGCTGTGATGGTGAATGATGCCAGGGGGCAGTATGACGTGGACGCAGTCCTTGCCGCCGACATCACGACGAGTGAGCACGTGGGTGTAACCGAGGGGGCTGTTTATCGCGGAACCTTCGAAGGCGACGGTCACACGCTGACGTTCAACAAGGACTGGACGGAGAACGAGCGATTTATTGCTCCCTTCCGCCATGCAAGCAACGCCACCATCAAGAACCTGCACGTGGCTGGTACCATCAAGTCTGGCCAGATGTATCCTGCCGGCCTCATTGCACAAGTCATTAACGGTACGACAACCATTGAGAATTGCCGCTCGTCGGTCACCCTCAATGGCACCATGGATGGCGAAGGCACCCTTGCTGGTTTCGTTGGACGCGTAACCGATTCCAATGTTACCATCTCCAACTGTCGATTCGATGGCAGCTTTGAGGGTGAAAAGAGCATAGGAAACGGTGGTTTCATCGCTTGGGTTGACGAAGGGAGCCTTGCAATCATCGAAAACAGCCTCTTCATGCCCGCCAGTGTCAAAACCGACCCCGAACTCAGTGAGACATGGGCACGACAGGACGAAAGAGGTCACGTGGTAATCAACAACTGCTATGCCACCAAGGAGTTCTGCCACCTCCTCGAAAACGACAGCGACTGGGAAGAGTTCCGGACGGCACTGAAAAACCGCGGCACGAAGAGCGTGAACGCCGTCATGAATGCCGACTTCACAGTAAATAATTCTGCTGATGATTTCAAGGGTATTTTCGATGGCAATGGCCATACGCTGACCATGAGAAGTGGTGGTGGCAGCTTGTTCAATTCTGCCCATGACTACACCATCAAGAACCTGCACCTCACGGTAACCCCCGATGGCTCTATCGGCGGCGGAGATTACTTTGCCGCATTAGTGTGGAACAGCTATAACGCCAACATCCAGAGTTGCTGGGTATCGAGCAGTATGCATTGTAACGACCTGAATGCCGGCGGCTTCATCGGCCACGGACATGATACTGAGCACACCATCAACAACTGTCTGTTCGATGGCGCCATCAGCGCTGGGGACGATGGAAAAGTCGGTAGTAATTCCTACGTTGGAGCATTCATCGGCTATGCAGGCGATGTTGGTTTTGCTACGGTAACCAATTGCCTGGAAAACGGACACTATTTCTACGTGGGCGCCAGAGCACTCGGTTTTGAGGGGAGGCAGCGTATTAGTAATAACGGTGTCAGCGATAATAACTATTCCTACGGAGACAGGAGCGAATGGTACGACATCGACAAAGCTTCCTCCGATGTATCAGAGATGGTTCAGAAACTGGGCTCTGGCTGGGTAGTGAGTGGTAACAAGGCTGTGCCCAAGATGGCCAACCGCAACCTGTGGAACAACGTCGGCTCGCTGTCGGCCAGCGATTTGGCCAGCGGCCTGGGATCCGCTTGGTATGTGGACGGCGACAAGGTGCTGCCTATGATGAGCAGTAGCCTGATTGGCGCCTCGGAAGGAGAACTGGCACAGTTCTTCACGGTTGGTTGGACGCTGGACGGCTCTGAGCTCAATCCCATCATGACGACAACGGAAGAATACAACCCCGTTACCTATCCCGACCCCCAGCTGCCCGCTGACAACTTCTACCATGAAGGCAATGGTGAGATTGGTAAGACGCTGATGACGGAGACCCGCCAGAGCAGCGTCGTGCTGACATGGGACGTAGAAGGCGTCGTTGACTACTTCCAGGTCTACCGCCGTATCGAAGGCAGTGGCGACAATGACTGGGAACTCGTTGCCGACAACCTTGATAATACGGGCTATGAGGACAAGAGCGTATCGCCCTTGCTGCGCTATGAATATAAGGTACGTGCCGTCACCGACTGTGAGGGTAAGCACCACTCTGAGACCGATGTGAAGGCAGGCGCTTGTAAGAACACAGGACGCGTGGCCGGCTACGTACGTCTCAACGACGGCACGGGTGTGCCCGACGTTGAGGTGACGGTGACGCACGATAAACTGGCCGACAACGAGAACGACCAAGCCGTTACCAAGACGGCCAATACCGATGAAACGGGCTATTTCGTCATCGACGGCTTACCATATAATGGTCTGTCGGACATTGAATACATTGTGAGCCCAACCGTTCGCGGCAACATCAAGTTAGAAGATGGCAAGACCCGCTACACCGTTACCTTTAACGATAAGAAGAACGACGAATCGATACCTGAGTTTACCATCATCAACAGCCACCGCTTCTCAGGCTACGTGATGTACGACGGCACGAGCATCCCCGTGAAGGGTGCCCACTTCAAGGTCGGCGACCATAACGTCTATGACGCTGCGGGCAAACTGGTGAAAACCGACTACGACGGTAGCTTCTCGTTCCGCGTGCTCGATGGCCAAGACAGTATTCAGGTCTGGATGGACAAGCACGACTTTACCGAGGAGGGCTTTTTCCTTGACAAGAACAAGAACATGGCTGTCATCACCAAGGATGAAGCTGGCATCTACTTCTACGATGCTACCAAGGTGAAGCTGATAGGTCGTGTAGTAGGTGGTAACGACCAGGGCTGCAAGCCTTTGGACAATAACCTCTCGAAGAACAACCTGGGCAACAACCTGACCATGGTGATGACTTTAGAGGGCGACAACACGTCGTGGCTGGTCTACGACAACCTGAACACCGACCTGAAGACGCGCGAGCTCACCTTCCCGCATGCTGGCGGCAATGGCCACCAGACTACTGCTGTGGTGGAGCGCAAGCGCATGACGGTGAAGCCCGACTCCGTGACGGGTGAGTACACGCTGATGCTGCCACCAGTCCGTTGGAAGGTACAGCAGGTCTATTGCGAGGGTTATCCCACACTGTTCCAGGAAGGTCAGGCAAGCGAGGTCATCGACCTGACCGATTGCCTCACAGCCATTGACACGACCTATACAGGTATCTTCTACGATGTCGATAAGAATAGATTTGAAGAGCTCCAGGCTACCTACAATGCCGTCTATAACCGCATCTACCACGCTCCTGTGGAGATTAGCTATAAGCAGTTGGGCTATGACTCGTTCGACTACTTCGGCGACAAGAGCTACATGTCAACGAGCGTAGGAAGCGATAAGATCGAGGTTCCCCTGGCGCGCTATGACAGCATCAGTCATACCACTCACTACACCTTCGGCTATCCGGTGTTCAGTCTGAACCGCCGCTATCCCGTTCAGGTGGAGGTGGCCGAGCGCTATCGATATAATAATGACACACGCACAGGTATCGTAGATATCGTACCTGTTGGCGGTGGCAAGGTGACCGTACACAACGGCATGAAGAACGATCCTACGCCTGAGGTTGTAGAACTTGACAGCGTGGGTCGCGGCTACTTCTACATCACTGCCGACCAGACAGTACGTCTGATGACTGGCGCCGATGCCCTGAAGACCGTGACGCTGACATTGACGCAGAACGGTACGACCTACGAGGCCGAACCGTTGAAGGCTTATACCTTGAACATGTTTACTACGGGCGGTTTCAAGGACGTACTGGTGTCTGGTCAGCCCCTGCTGATTGACGTGCTCCGCGACCCGCCAGGCGGTGGCAGTACTGCTACGCTGTCCAAGGGCTCTAAGCTGAAGTACGCTTATTCGGTCGACTGCACTTTGAAGGGTGGCTTGCAATTCTCCTTGGTCTATGGTACGATGCTGGATCGCTTTACTGGTGTCGTCTCTGCTCCTGAGGGTGTTGGTACAGCTACCGGTATCATGAACAGCACAGATATCTCGAAGGTCTTCGAGTTCGATTATTCCCTTAACGCTGAGGGCCATCGTGCCTTCTCCTACACGATGAACGTGAATGAAGACATCACTACCAGCAGCGACCAGAACATGGTGGGAGCCGATGCCGACCTGTATATCGGTATGACGCAAAACATCGTCGTTCAGCCCATGAGTACCATCCGTGCCATCCCCGACAGCATCTTCCAGCAGTTGAAGGGCCGACTGGGTGGCGGTACAACAGGCGGCTACAGCAATGACTACGGCTCGATGGTAGACATTGCCGAGGGTAAGGACCTGAATGGTAATAAGTTCCATCTGGTGCGCGACGAGTCTATCGGCTATGGCCCTGAGGTGACCTCACAGTTCGTCCACTCGCAGAAGCACATCCTGACCCATATTATCCCTGAAAAGATCAAGGAACTCCGTGCCTTGATGTTCATCGGAACGGCAGAAGATGCCCAGAAGAAGGCCGACGCTACGGGCAAGCCCGTCTATCGTTCACTGGTTCCGGAGGATGATGATAACTTCGGCCTCGTCAACACAAAGGACGGAGACATCTACTACTATACCAGTAGCATGGAGGAAGTGCCCGGCATGAACTATGTCATTCATATACCGAGCAGTGCCACCACGACGCCTATTGATGAGGTGGCAGAGAAGTGTCAGACCATGTTGGCATGGGGTCTGATGATTGCTAAGAACGAACGTGAGAAGGTGGCTACCATTCTGGGCACAACACCGTTTGCCAACTATGATGTGGACGGCGGTACAAAGGTGACCTATAGCGAACAGTTCGAAAGCGATTATACGATTTCAAACTTTATCAGCCTGCCAGGTGTCAGAGGTCACCAATTCTTCGACACAGGCGGTCTTGACGATGGATTGTCTGCTGGTGCGATGCTGGGTATTAAGTTGTTGGCTGCGCTGATAGAAAAGGGCTGGGCCAAGACCGATAAAGCGACGCAAGCTTCTGGAAAAACCAGTACGGACAAGGCCGATGAATTTAGCACGAAAGTCATCTTTGCCGGCAAGACCACACAGTTCAGGCTCGTGCCTATTGCTAACTTTACGACGAAGGGTATCGATACTGAGGAGAAGGCCTATAGTCGCAAGGAGACCTTCAACATCGTGATGGATAAGAAGAGTCACCTGAACATCGACGTCTATAAGGCATTGACCGATACAGCCACCATCAAGAGCAATACCGCGCTGAATGTCTACTCGAACCAGAACTTCTACAACATGACGGACTTCGTGCAGCCATTTATTAAGAGAGGAAGCACGATGGCGGAAGCCATCTATGCACGCAGCTTCGTCTATCGCACGCGTGGCGGTGCTACCGTCAACCCGTGGGAGAGTGAGCGCCGTACCATCGGCTACAGCCCAGGCTATCTGCTCGACGAGCGTACCAAGAAGATTCAGAACCCGAAGATTTCGCTTGACCGTCAGAGCATCAGCGGTGTGGCCATCGATAAACCAGCCCGCTTCAAGGTCTATCTGACCAACGACAGCGAACAGCCAGAGGCTGCTACGGGTGGTGTCGCCCTTTATAACTTCTATCTGGATTCGAAGTCAAATCCTAATGGTGCTAAGCTGATGCTCGATGGTATCGCCATGACCAGCTCGGGTTGGAACCTCTATCTGCTCCCGGGTGAAGTGGTAGAGAAAACGCTGGAGGTCTATGCAGGCACCGAGTTCGACTACGAGGGTCTGAAACTTGGTCTCATGTCATGCTCCGATCCCGACCACATTTGGGAGGAAGCAACCTTCGACGTCCACTTCCTGCGTCAGGCCGGACCGGTGAACATCTCGTCGCCTGGCGACAAGTGGGTGATGAACACCTATGCCAGCCAGGACGACAAGCGTTGCTGGTTCATCCCCGTCACCATCGATGGTTTCGACCGTCACCAGCACAACTTCGACCACATCGAGTTCCAGTATAAGGAGTCGCAGCGTGGCGACGACAGTTGGACCAACCTCTGCTCGTTCTATGCTGACTCTACCCTGATGGCCAGTGCCAGCGGTGAGCGTGAGATGATTCCTGAGAATGGTAACATCGTCACCAACTTCTATGGTGAAGGTACGGTGATGGAGAAAGCCTACGACCTGCGCGCCGTGCTCTTCTGCCGCAACGGCAATGAGTTCCTCACCACCTCGTCGAAGATTATCAGCGGTGTGAAGGATACCCGTCGTCCGCAGCTGTTCGGTACGCCCGAACCTACGAATGGTGTGCTGACAGCAGGCGACAACATCGTATTCAACTTCTCCGAGGACATCGAATACAACTACTTGAGCGCTATCACCAACTTCGAGGTGAAGGGCGAAACAAACAATGACAATATTTCGGATGCCGTAAGCCTGCAGTTCAAGGGCCAGGCCAGCGTAGAGAGTGAGGCCCGTCGTAACTTCGATGGCAAGAGCCTGACCATCGACATGATGATTGAGCCCGACACGCTTGCTGGACGCGACATGCCGCTGTTCTCACACGGCACGAACGGCAAGAAGCTGCAGCTGTGGCTGACGAAGGACTTCAAACTGAAGGCTGTGGTCAATGATACGGCTTACGTCTCTGACTCTATCATCAAGAAGGGCGTCTTCACTCAGGTGGCTATGACCATAAACCTCGAGGAGGATTCCTTGAAGTTCTTCAATGGTGGCAAGAAGTTGGGCTCAGCGAAACTCGGCGAACGTTACAACGGTACGGGTAAGCTCATCTTCGGACGTACCAATGAGAGCGACCGTATGGATAGCAAGTACTATGCAGGCCGTATGATGGAAGCTCGCCTGTGGTATCGCGCCATGGACGGTGGACTCATCGGAACGACCTACGGTTACCGCCGTCTGACGGGCAATGAGACCGGACTGGTGGACTACTACCCGATGAACGAAGGCTCGGGCGACTACGTAATGGACAAGACACAGGGTGCCAACGCCAAGGTGATGGGTGCCAGCTGGGCTGTACCACATGGCTACTCGCTGCACTTTGCCAACGAGGGACTGAAGCTGACGTCGAACGCTCTGAACCGCACGAAGGAGGAGGACTATACCATGATGTTCTGGTTCAAGACCGACCGCGACGGTCGTGGCGTGCTGGTCAGCAACGGTGCCGGTACGAAGGAGGAGATCGGTGCTGAGAACATCTTCAACATTGCCTTCGAGGCTGAGAAACTGATGTACCGCTCGAACGGCTTTGCTGCTCAGGTTCCAGGCGACTGGAGCGATGGTAAGTGGCATCACTACGCCATGACGGTGAACCGCGGTGTCAACGTGGCCAACATCTACGTTGACAAGGAGCTACGCACCACCTTCGCTGCCGACAATCTCGGTGGTATCAGCGGTGGACACCCGATGCTTGGTGCCGCACTTTACGACGTGCCTGATTCAGTTACAAAGGTGGCAACCATCGATACCCGCAACTGGCTGACCGGTAACATCGACGAGTTCTGCTTCTTTGCACAGGCTCTGCCTGAGTCGCTCCTCAAGACGTACTCTATGAAGAGCCCGAACGGTGATGAGGCTGGTCTGCTAACCTACCTGGCCTTCGACCGTCAGGAGCGTCTGAAGAACAACAAGATTGAGACGATGCCTTATGCTTATAGCAAGAAGATCCATCTCGATGCCGACGGCAATATCCGTTACGAGGAAGACCCACAGACCCACAAGCCGACCACCACACCAATGCGTGACTATGTGTTCGTCAATTCAGTTGACGAAATCATAGCGCACATCACCGACGAGACGGCAGCACCTGTTGTGCCCTTCGAGGAACTGGAGAACCTGAAGTTCAGCTTCGTGGGCGAGGGTCACAAACTGCTGGTGAACCTAAAAGAGAGCAATGTGAAACTGAACCGCCGCAATCTCTATGTGACCGTACGCGATGTGGAGGATAAGCGCGGCAATGCGATGGCTTCGCCACAGACCGCAGTCTTCCTGGTAAGCAACAGCAGTCTGCAGTGGCTGATAAACCGTCTGGATGCTACCGTCAAGTATGGCAGCGGTGAGAGCTGCGAACTGGTGTTCTACAACAACGGTGCGCAGAACCACACGTACACCATTGACAACTGCCCGCGTTGGCTGACACTCTCGAAGTACAGCGACGCAGTGGCTCCGCAGGCACTGGACTATGTCACGGCCACGGTCAATAAGGACCTGAACATCGGCACGTACAACGAGATTCTCTATCTGACCGACGAGGAGGGCATCACCGAGCCGTTCTACCTGAACCTGACGGTTGAGGGAGATGCACCAGACTGGGCAACGAGCGTGCCGAGTGAGCTCCTGAAGAACTCGATGAGCATCATCGGACAAGTCTATCTGTTTGATGAACTCGACACTGATACGCGCGACATTGTGGGTGCTTTCGACAACGAGAATGTGTGCCACGGCTTCGCTAACATCAGCCACTCTGAACTGACGGGTGAGAACGGCCTGTTCCTGACGGTCTACGATAGTCTGTCAGTGGGCCGCGAGCTGAACTTCCGCCTGTGGCAGTACAACACCGGTCGTGAGATTGTGCTCACCACCAGTCCTGCCATCACGTTCGCGAAGGATGCCATCCTGGGTGCCGATACTCCAGTACGCTTCGACGGCAATGACAGCTTCGTACAGTACTTCAAGCTGAACAAGGGCTGGAACTGGGTATCGTTCAACATCCTGAGCGAGAGCCTGTTCAATCTGGACAAGCTGCTGAGTGGCATGCCTTGGACAGAGGGTGACATCATCACTGAGCTGGGTGGCAACCTGACACTGACCTATGAGAACCAGCATTGGCTGGCATCGGGCAGCACGAAGGATGTTGTCATTTCGCCGAAGAAGGCTTATGCCATCAAGGTACAGAATCCTTGCACCTTCCCAGTAGAGGGTAATGTAATAAAGGCGAAAGACGAGCGCACCATTACTCTGCATGAGGGCTGGAACGGCATCGGCTATACACCGGTGGCTAACCTGAGCGTGGAGACTGCCCTGAGCGACTACTACGACAATGCTGAGGACGGCGACGTAATCAAGAGCCATACTGAGTTTGCTTACTTCACCAAGACGGGTAATACCGGACGCTGGCGTGGTAGCCTGCAGTACATGAAGCCTGGTGAGGGTTACATGATGCTGCGCAAGGCAGCTGAAGATGCTAAGTTCATCTATCCGTTCTACGAGCCGGGCAGCAACTTCACCGACTTCAGTGCACAGGCCGGCAGCCGCGCTGCCGCATTGGCACCAATGACGATGACAGTATCTGCCGTAGTAGAGGGCTATGAGATAGAGGAGGGTGACCGCCTGGTAGCTTACAGCAATGGCGAAATGGTAGGCGAGGCCACTGTGGCTGGCAGCGAGGAAACCGCTGACCATACGCTGTACCTGAGCATTGCCAGCAACAAGCAGGAGGGTATCTGGTTCGCTATCGAGCGCGACGGTGAGTTCGTTGCATCTACCGGTGAGCAGATGACCTTCACTCCGAATGCTGTCATCGGTAGTCCTGAAAAGCCTATTGCCATCAACTTCGTACGTACTGACTACGAGAACGGCAAGTGGTACACCGTTGGTGGTATACAACTGCAGAACAAGCCTACTCGCAAGGGCCTCTACATCTATAATGGCAAAAAGGTAGTGATTAAGTAAATCAATATAACGGAATAATTATGAAAAGAATAAAGTTAAGTGTCGTACTGCTGGCAAGCCTCTTCTTGGGGGCTTGCAGCTCCGACGACGACAAGAAAGATGCACCCTTTACTGCAGAAACAGTAAGTGTGGCACCCGTGTGGCAGATGGACTGGAGCAACAACCAGGCACGCCCCAACTGGACATGGACGGATGAGGACTGCAGACCATATCAGAACAGTACCATCCTGAAAGTGCAACTGGAGGATGCCTTGGCAGCCTATGTATCTAAGGAAGACCTCATGGCTATCTTCATCAACGACGAGTTGCGCGGGTTAGTAGGGCCTGCCGTGAATGTGAATACCGAGGAGTCGAGCAACCGGTTCCTGCTGAAGGTTTTCGGCAACGAGACTGGTTCGGAGACGGTGAAGATGGCAGTGACATACTACTGTGCGCAGCTGAAGCACATATTCACGCTGTCGGAAGAAATCAAGATGGATGATGATGAGACAACAGGTATTGACGAGGACTTCATCCTGCCGTTCACACTCGGTTCGGCCAAGTATCCTGTAGTGAAGACGGGTGAAGTGGAGCCCATCCTGACAGCGATTGGCATCACGCCCGAGACTGGTACGGTAGGGGCCTTTGTGGGTAACGAGTGCCGTGGCACAGTGACGCTCTCAGCATCTGGCAAAACATCGCTGGTTGTCTTCGGGCGCAATGCCGGTGAGACGGTGACGCTGAAGTATTATAATCCAGCAAAGAGCGTAGTATATACCATCCCCAATGCAGTGACACTGTAGTACAAATAGAATAACAAAAGTAAATATGAAAAAGAGCATATATTTATTGGGCCTCCTGCTCTTAGTTGCCTGCGCTAACGATGATGAGCCGACAGGTCAGCAAGTGCAAAACACATACCCCCTGACCATCGAGGTAACAGAGAATCCCCTTACCCCCGATGGTGAAGAGGGCAGTCGTACTAGAACTGCGATAACAACTACGTCCTCGCTCACAGCGTTCAACTTGGACTATGTTTATGGTGGCGAATATTCTACAGGATCAACGAGCGTCACTAATGATAATGGAGCATGGACCGGTGGTTCTTGGCCCACTGGTGCAGGAGGTGAGGGAATGGTAAATTGGTACGCTTCAACGGATGGCACCTTCAACGCAAATGCTGGCAACCCTTACATCAACTTCTCAGTCGTTGAGGATGTGTCAAGTCAGAAGGATTTGCTAGTGGCTACAGCAAGTGGTACTTATACAGGAACTAGTGGTAAACTCACTTTCAATTTCAACCATGCATGTGCTGCCCTGCGTTTCTGGATAAAGGAATCCACGAATATGAGTGGCTATAAACTGGAAATCAAGGAAGTTGTGCTCTGCAACGTCATCAAACAAGCAAAGTATTACTATGCTTCAGGATGGGCTGAATGGTATTCAGACCGCTCTGTATATACCCTTTATTCCTCTACCTCGAATTATACACTTGGTTTTTCTGATTACATAGCTATGGATGGCGGTACACCCAATTATCTCTTCATGATTCCGCAGGCGCTGACGGCATGGGATACCAGCACTGCTATTGCCGAAGCTACTACGCAGACCTACTTGAAGGTAAAATGTACTATTACGAAAACAAGTGTAAACCCCAATACAGTGATTTATAACGATAGTTATGCTTACATCCCATTCGGTGCTACTTTGGTAGCGGGCAAGAAATACGACGTGAAAATCAATGTTGGCAAGAACTCGCTCTATAGCGCTGCGAATACTAAAATCATAACTGAATAATTATGAAGAAGAAATATATACCCCCGCAGTCACGCACTATTCTTTTACCTAGTCCCGTCGTGATGTTAACCGGATCGAACAGTGTAAACGACTATGATCCTGGTGGTGATATCCCTATTGGTGATAGTGAATAGAAACTATAAAATCTAAAATTATAAATACTAACATCATGAAACAATCTAAGAACATTAGGCGAGGGCGGCCGTGGCTGCTGCTACTGGCGCTCCTTGCGTGGTTGCTGCCTCAACAGGCGGTAGCCGACACTTACGAC
>JAEEGJ010004357.1_pt1 | contig 48299 bp, 36 predicted proteins | sample 8958761 | NCBI WGS metagenome assembly JAEEGJ01 (sample SAMN16246546, study PRJNA631951) | gut metagenome | biome: gut microbiome; feature: rumen; material: RS-attached | host: Bos | place: Iran: Karaj | collected 2018-10
CTGAAAACACGTATCATGTTCAACAAAAAGCATCGTTGGCTTATATTCTAGCAACAGCTTTTCTATTTGCATACGTGAAAAAACATCTATGTAGTTCAGGGGCTCGTCCCAGATATAAAGATGTGCAGGAGTCAGCAAACTTGTAGCGATCAGAATCTTCTTTTTCTGTCCCTCTGAGAGATCAGAAAGCGATTTAGTAAACTGCGATCGCTCAAAATCAAGCTGTCTTAGAATAGTGCAGAACATACTGAGATCAATTCCTTTTGTAAAGCAGAAGTTCTGAATACTTCCTCTCAGCATCGAAGTATCCTGATCCACATAGGAAATAACAAGTCCAGATGCTACATTGCAGATACCGTTTTCATCTATATTATTAGCTTTTTCAGTATCCCCTGCCTTTGCTAGGATATTCTTTATCAAAGTAGTTTTTCCACAGCCATTTCCGCCGTTGAGAGCAATACGGTCCCCTCTTTTCAACTCAAAAGAAAGTCCGGAAAAAACATCGATTTCAGCTTCTTTATATCGCAAACTAAGATCCCTAACGTTAATAAGGGTGTTGCTATGATGGACAAGTTGAATGAGCTTAAGTTCGGGAGTCCTCTCAATATCGCTGAGAAGCCCCTCCCTCTCCTCAATCTCCCTGCCTATACGCTTTTCAATATTTTTCACTCTGCTTTGCATTTTCTTAGTCTTGGCACCGATAAAAGAACGTGTGCTTATGCACCTGTCATTCTCCTTAACAGGGTCGAAACCTATCTTTGTACGCTCATTCTTATCAGCCCAGTCAGATGTTCTTTTTGCGGCCTGTTTAAGCTTTTTTATCTCCTTCTTGTGCTTCTCGTTTTCAGCCATAGCGAACTGATCTTTACGCTGTTTATTCTCCCACCAACTTGAGAAATTACCATTCTGAACTTCAATAGTTTTTCTGTTCAGTACCAGTACATGATCAATACATGCATTAAGAAGTTCGCGATCATGAGAAACAAGTATAAATCCACTTTTTGAAGCAAGATACTTTTTTACGGTTTCTCTCGCATCACGATCAAGATGATTCGTTGGCTCGTCTATCAGCAAAAACTCGTTATCACCAGAAAATAGAACTGCAAGCAGCACTTTAGTACGCTCTCCGTGACTTAAAGTATGGAACGGCCTGTATAGCAGTTCTGCTGTCTCATTAAGCTGACTGAGCTCACAAATAACCCGCCATTCCTCACAATTTTGCTTTATGTCCCCAATGAATTCCGAAGCCGTTTTTTCCATCTGGTCTGAAGTCAGCTGATAAGGAAAATACTCAAATACTGAAGAACTATCAATTGAACCACTATAATGATAACTTCCCATAAGAAGATTAAGGAAAGTTGTCTTTCCCTTTCCGTTACGCCCGATAAAACCAAGTTTCCAGGCGGTATCTATCGAAAACGATACATTTTCAAAAACATTGTCTATGCTTCCGTCATAGCCAAATGAAAGGGAATTAACACTTATCTGTGACATATTTACTCCTCCTCCCGAGGTCCGAAAAAAGGACCCTTTGCTGCCAAAAGATCCCATTACGAACTTATAACCTCATGAAAAGAGAGATGACAAAACAATAAAGGCGTCATCTGAAAATATATAAAAGCAAAAAGAGGTTATGAGATCATAATCCACTTTTGGCAACATGATAAGACAGTATGTCTGAAATCACACTGTCAGATTAATATTCATGTGTTCAAAAGTGAATTATCTTTTCATCCTCACACCTCTTTCGTGATATCTTAAGATTATTATAACACAGTCTTTTTTTCTTGTCAAGAAAAAATGCCACAGAGACAAACTGCGGCATTCCCTCTAAATCAACATCCCCAGAACTTATACATCTCGAATACCAATATAGCCGAAGCAGTAATGACATTGCCTGCAATACTGAAAATATAGCAGATCTTTCCAGATTTTGAAGTTTTCCTTTTGACAAAGAAAACTATTCCTGCGCAACCAGCTAGTGCACATAATACAAAACATATCATCTGTGTTACCCCAACAGTAATACCAACAGCCTTTGTAGGACCATATTCAATAAAAGCAAGAAGTAACACTATCGCAAAAATAGAAGCTACCTTTGCTACCTGAGCACATGTGAGTATTTGATTGCCCTTATATGAACCTATCATTTTCGCTTTAATAAGCTTTCTCCTTGCAAGAAGAACGAATATCGCTGATATTCCTATAAGGAAAAATGCTGTCAATAAGCATATCTTAGGCACATACATTTTTGTTGGGATATACTCAACAGCACCTGCTCTTATGCCCTCAGTTCCGTCGGAATATCGGCTTCTGCCCAGGATTGTCACTCTGTCAGTATAATCCTCTATATATGAATACTTGTAAACATCGTTTCCTATATCAGTTATTCCGTCTATTTTTTCTAAATCAACAGACGAAAGAAAGCTATAAAAACTGGCTATACCTTTTAAAGGTGATCTTGAAGGTGTATATTCACCCTTAAAATCAACTTTCGTTTCATTTGTAACAGAAAGGTTATCACCTGAATAATACCCGAATACATACTCTGGTATATAGCTTGTAAGGACATTCCTGTCTGAAGCTGTTGTGAGCATAACGATTCCAACCTTAGAATCAGGATCAAACATCATATTAGCTACTCCCGACCTTGTGCCGCCATCGTGTCCGTACACCCTGACAGCATAATCATTAGGCCAGAAGCCATAGCTGCAGCTTGGTATATCCGATTTTCCATAAAAAGCCGAGCCAGAGAACAGCTTTTCCTGAGTTTCAGCCTTTTCAAAGAGTGGATGGTCGTCATCAACTAATGCCTGTGCATACTTTGTAAGGTCACCAATAGTTCCCGTAGCAGCTCCTGCTGGATACATCGGAATATAATACAGCTGGTCGCCTTTGGAATCCCATATTGGCAAAAGCAGAGGCATTTCGTATGATCTCAGTTTTTCACGCTGTTCTCTTACCCACATATTATCCCTATGATTTGCAGATACCGCTGTATGTTCCATACCGAGAGGTTCAAGAATATTATCATGAACATATTGGGTGTAATCAATACCACTGACCCTCTGAACGATAAGCCCTGCAAGAGCAGCTCCCCAGTTAGAATATGACGATACCTCTCCTGGGCGGAATGTCTGCGCGGGCTCGCAACTTCTCAACGCTTCCTCAAGCGATTTAATATCTTCCTCATTACTTACAAATAGATCATAAATACCTTCGCACCAGCCGCCCTGATGATTCATAAGGTCAGTGACAGTGATAGGATCATCATATTTAAGATTCTGGAAAAAGTTATCGGGAAGATATGTGCGTATATCAGCGTCAAGATCTATTTTCCCCTGTTCCCACAGCTGCATTATGCTGACCCATATCATAGTCTTTGATATGCTTCCCCACTCGAATACTGCATTTTCATCGTTTTTGATGTCATCTTCAAAATTTATGTATCCCTCATACTGAGTGTAAAGGACTTCATCACCGTGAAAAACTATTACTGAAGTCGGAGGCTTTTTATTACTACCATCTATGCCGGTAAGATTGGCTATAATGTCCGCTTTTTTCATAAAGGTGCTTACTGATACTCCAGATGGCAGTTTGAACTCTTTCTCCTCAGCTGCAAAAGAAGTTCCCGAAACAACTATTCCAGCTGAAAGCATAACGGCTGCTATCCTGGTTATCATTTTTTTGAATAATTTCATTCTCTCCCCTCCTTATAGTTCTCGTTTTTCATAATCCACAACAGCACAGACAGCCCTATATACTACAAAGCCATAGCCTATGACAACGAGCAACAGCATAGCCAGTAAACCGTTGAATGGCTTTGAAATGCCACTTAACACAGAAAAAATAACACTGATTACTGGAAATACTACTTTTTTTATAGGTGTAAACACTATAACAGAACATAAAACTCCAAAGCCGATATAACCTCCGATCAACTTTAGAACAGCCTTCAAGGTCGCATTTTTCTTTTGCTTATAACCATTTTTATAATATTTTCTAAGACTTGATGACATTATCATAAGCGACAGCATAAATATGATTCCAAAAATTACTCTAGCCACTGTTTTGTTAATAAAAGGAGAAATAGCAACATCTATTAATTTGCTATCTTGCTCATAAGCTCCATCGGTCCAAACTGTTTCGTAAAAATCTATATCACTTGTTAAAGTCATTATGACAAATGCCGCTAGCCCTATTATCGTGGTTATAAGCGTAAGAAGAGTAAATCTTGCAATTACAACACTTTTTCTATCCGCAGGGACAACTCCGAAAGTCTTTCTATAGCCTTTGACTTCTTCATTGTTCAATATCAATGAGCACGAAATAATTGAAACTATCAAAACAATCAATGATACAAATGCTCCTGCAAATATGAATGCAATACCAAATATTATAATAAATACAACAAGTAATTTGAAGCTAACATCCTTTTTCCCCTTAAATGCCATAAGGTCTATACGCATAAGATCTATTATCCTTTTCATAAAACCACTTCCTATACTTCGTAGTCTGCTGTCTTTTTCACTGTGATATGACAAAACAATATGCCCAAAGCCACTGCTGCGGCGTTAAGAGTTATTCCCCATATCCATGTCCCAACGTAGGTCGACGGAAATAGCCACTCATTATACGGTGGAATTATACCTCTGGTAACAAGTATAATACTTACAATAAATACGAGTATTGCTAATGAGAAGGTCAGCAATACATTTCTTATATCATGCTGATGTTTTTCTATATCCGATTTCATAGCGATGAATGCTATCTGAACTATCAGCAGAACCGATACAAAGATAACAAGATGAACAAATTTAAACTCTACACCTTTTTCAAAATATATTCTGTCAGCTTCATGTATTTCTTTACAAAACACTTCAAAATTCCGCGGAAAAATCTCATAAAGCTTAGATAATTTGTTTATACCCATAAGGATAAGCGTAATTGTCTCACTAGCAACTACTCCAAGCATATACTCGGCAAATTCAGCCCTTACAAATGCAGCTCTGCTCACTGGAAGTATCCCTTGTACTCTTCGGTATTCGGGCTTTTGTGTTGCAGCCATCGAAGGCGCAAAAAAACCTACACATGCAATAATAAGAAAAATGTTGAACATAGGGTTAAATACTCCAAAAACAGCAAGTAAGAGACTAATAATGAGCATTCCACAAAAGAAAGGCAGCGCAGAATTTCGCGAGGTAATATAATCAAACCTTATCAGTTTCACTATCTCTTTCACGGCGATCCTCCTTTGCAATATAAACCAGTATCTCGTCAATACTTGCCTTTTCCGTTTCAAGTTCATCGGAGAGCATTTCTGCATTCTCCGATTTCATCATCGCATCGAAGCCATTGCGGTATCCGTGGAAGCCTATAAATTTTTCCTTAACGCCTGAAGGTATATCCTCCTCCGCGCCCTTTACAACAACATATCCTTCTGTAAGTTCGTCCTTCGTACCCGTATACCACACCTTACCATTATGAAGTATAGTTACATAATCAGCTATACGTTCTACATCTGAGGTGATATGAGTTGAGAAAAGAACACTTCTTTTTTCATCCTCAATATACTCAGCAAGTATGTCAAGAAGCTCATCACGAGCAACTGGATCAAGACCGCTGGTAGGCTCGTCAAGTATCATAAACTCAGCATTATGTGAAAGTGCAACCGCTATCATAAGCTTCATTTTCATTCCCTTAGAAAAATTACCTACAGACTTGTCAGTAGGAAGTCCAAACTTCTTTATCCTTGCGGCATACTCATCACTGTTCCATTCCTTATAAAAAGGCTTAAACTGCTGTTCAATCTGTTTAACATTAAGATTATCAGAGATATAAAGGCTGTCAAAAACTACGCCTAACTTTTCCTTTATAGCAATCGTATCTTTAACACTGTCAAGTCCGAAAACACTTATCTTGCCACTATCAATCCTTGCCATATCCAGTATAGAACGGATAGTCGTAGTCTTTCCGGAACCGTTCTCTCCGACAAAGCCCATAATAAATCCCCTGGGAAGCGAAAAACTTACATCTTTCAACGCAAATCCATCATAAGCTTTATTAAGTCCTTTGATTTCAAGAATTTTCTCCATATCTCATTCCTCCATAAACTTTTTAAGAGCGCCTATTATCTCCTTATCGGAAAGTCCTGCATTTCTTCCGGTAACAATCACCTTTTCCATAGCTTCTTCCATTTCACATAGCATCCGCTCCCGGAGAAGATCATTATTACGCGGTGCAACGAAGAATCCCTTTCCTGTAACAGATATTATATAACCTTCCTCAGCCAGGTCGTTATAGACTCTCGTTGTAGTTATCGCACTTATCTTGAGGTCGCGAGCAAGCTGCCTTATGGACGGAAGCTGTTCATTCTCCTCGGTCTTTCCCTCAAGTATCTGAGTTTTTATCTGTTCCTCAATCTGCTCGTAAATAGGAACATCAGATTTGTTTTTTATTATTATCTTCATAAAATGCCTCTTTCAACAGCTGCATATACCGTATATATCTGTACTTATCTGTACTTATTCTCACATATACAGTATAGCACCTGTTTTTATATTTGTCAATACCCATTTTGATATTTTCAAAATAGCAAAAAGCTTCAAATAATAAAACCTCCGAAAAATCGGATAATGGATTAATCTTGCTTTTGATGATATTACCTTATTTTCGCACACTAAAGTCTTCAATCAGATGTGTATATCTAATTAGCTGCGCCTTAATTATAATATTTTTTTGCTATACCCTTTTTGCAAAATTCACATTATTTACATAGAAAATATACCTGTAAGTTTTTGTCTCTAACATCTTTTAATTCATTTAATGACATTAAGCTTTAAAGCGACTTGGTAATCTTTCTCTAATTTGATGAGCATTCTGTAAACTATTTGTAATATTGTTTTACAAATCAACATTATGTGATATAATTCGATTAGATAAATTTATAATTAGTCTCTCCTCAATAAGCCCATATTTTCAAGGGTTCTCTGTCAAACCATACGGCAGCCCGAAATTCAGCAGAAACTGAATAAGGCGCAAAAGCATCGCCGCAAGGCGGTCGATGTTCATTGCAATGATGCTGAGAACAATCGATGCTTTTGTGGTATCTTCTCTTTTCGTAAGCAGCAGACCGAGACCGAATTTCCGTTTTGCGAGACTGAATTTCCGCTCAACTTCAATTCGATCAGTATTGTCCTGATATGCGATCTTCTTGTCGGCTTTGCTGTCGGCATTTTTCTTCGGTCTTCCGAGTTTTTTACCGGAAAGTCGAATGCCGAGACTGCTGCAGAAAGAAAGGTTGTCACGATTGCGATAGATCTGATCGACAAGAACACGCTCCGGATAATGCCCTGTGCGTTCTTTGTAATTTGCAATCGCTGTCTTCAAAACGGCAGACTCATTGTAGGCATCGAAAGAAAGCTTTTCAATTCTGCACATTCCGTTTTCGCCCACTGACAGATCCAGCTTCGCTCCGAACTCGACCGGAGATTTTGCCTTGCCTCTGACGATTGAACGGATATACGACTGGCTGATGCTGACAATTCTGTTTCCAACGGAATGCGTGTGGTTGTCAAACATATACTGCTGCTGCGAATAAACCGTTTCCAGAATGTCGAGCAAATGTGCGTCGGATTCTGAAAGGACAACGCCGTTGTTTTCAAGCAGATTCGCGATATATCCAAGATCGCGGCGAACATATTGCAGCTGCTTTTTGATTGCTTTTCTGATCTTTTTTGCGCCGCGTTTTCTGCATTTTACGAGAGCAAGATAATCATTTCTCGCCTTTTGACGGTACATTCTGGGTCTGTAAAAACCATATTCCTCACTGATCCGGCAGATCATATCTTCGAGCTTTTCCCGTGCTTCATTCAGCAGTTCGATGTCCTGCGGATACTTGATATTCTGCGGAGCACAGGTCGCATCAAGGATCAGTGTTCCGGCGTTTTCAGATTCATTGGTTTCGTCCTGATGATCAGAAGTATCAGAGTTTGCATTTCCATCATGGTCGTCATCATCGCTGTCATCATCGTTTTTCTGTGCATTGTATTCGATGATCATTTCGTTGATCTAGTTCAGCACATCTTCAGAAAGACGCTTTCTGAATTCAACCAACAGCGACGGCACAAACGGGATCTTGTCCTCGTATCCGGGCAGACCGATGAAATACTGATAGTACGGGTTTTCTCTGATCTGTTCAACCAGTTCCTCATCGGGATAGTGATATTGCTTCTGGATCAAAAGAGAACCGAGTGCCATCCGAAGCGGCTTTGCAGGCATACCGGTATAGCTTGGAAACAGTTTTGCATATTCAGCTTCAATTGTTTCCCACGGAATCATCTCTGCTTTTTTGACCCAGCGGTTATCCGGATTCATTTGCAGCCCCAGCGGCTGATTGAAATCTATGAATGATATCTGCTTTTCTCTCTTGAATTTATACATGGCATCCTCCAAAGTACAAGCTTTTTCCTCGTTTTCACCCTTTTTCCTTGCACTTCTATTAGACCATGTTTTATCGCTTTTGTCGATACTACGCGGGTTTTATTTGGCTTGAGGAGAGACTAAGTATTATGACAGTAAAAAACAGTCGTAAGGATCATACTCTTACGACTGTTTCATTTTTAATAAGCTTATTTTTTATGATACTTTCGCATTTACTTCGCTGCCGCCCCACTCAACGACCGTAAAGCCCTTTCTTTCAAAGGTCTCAAGCTGCTGAGGTTCGATATCCATTGCATTTTCAAGCGGTATATAAGTCATGAATATACGGAGCATACTGTCGGGCTTCGGAGTAATATTCAGCTTTGCTGCGTCTGTATAGATGTCTCCCTGGAAGGAAATGAGATTATACTCATTATACTCCATTTTTGGCAGCCAGTACACTATGAATTCATTCATTTCTTCTTCGGTAAGTCCCATATAAGTGAGCTTCTCTTTGAGGAAGCTTTCGGTATCGCTGCCCGCAACACAGAATCCCTTTGAGAAATCAAATACTGTGCTTGCGTTCACGCTGTCCCAGAAGAGGTATTTATGATGCGTACCGTCTGCCTTGTTGTGAAGCGAGCCGTCGGGATAAGCCGTTACGTCCCAGCCGTTGTTATACTTCGGATAAGTTGTTGCAAGCTCTGTTCCCGTGAGTTCAAGCTCAACATGAACATCGGTCTCCTGTTCGGGATAAAGGTAGATAACAGGCTTGCCGAACTGATCGCTGAAGTGAAGTGACTCTGTTATTGGTACCCAGCCGTAATTACCTTTATATTCAGTAAATGTCCAATCGCTATTGTCGGGATTATAGCCGTATTCATAAAGCTGTGTATTCTTCGGTATCGAAGCGATACATTCATAGCTTTCATCGGGACCCCTATATAATTTCAGTTCATCATAGGCATACATCGGATATCCGAATCCTGTATTCTCATCAGGTTCAACATAGCCTTTGGCTTTTCCTTCGGCGATCACCTTTCTCATCAGACCGAGATCATATATATCCCATTTGCCGTCGCCATTTACGTCATAATCAGTACCTGCCTTGATATCCGTTTCCTTGCCGAGAAGGAAATCCGACAGCTTGCTGATATCATCATCAGTATAGGCGGGGATAAGATTCTTGACTCTCCTTGCACTTACAGAATTCACAACTGCCGAGCCTTCATTGCGAAGAACATCCAGCGAGAAATATGCGTCAAACATATCGTATGTTTCCACGCCGAGTCCGTTCAGCTTTCTGACGATATCTGCCGCGTCAAAGCCGCCTTCATAACGTGTAAAGCCGTCGGGAACATCCTCGGCGTCATCAGCTTCGAGCTGTTTCTGACGCTTGACGATCACAAAGGATAAGTTGTCCTTTGCGACTTCGGGGTAATACGCAATAACATCGTATTTAACGCCTTTTGATTCAATAGTTCCAAGCTCCTCGGGATCACGGAAGGCACCGTATACAAATTCAGATGCGGGCTCTCCGTCCCATTTATCCGCGATCATGATATCACAGCCGTAATACTCGTCATAGCCCGCTTCACCCGAAAGGCCTCTTGGATTTATGCATTCCACAAATCCGCCGAGCACCCATTTCGGGTCTTTCTTCTCGGAAGCAGTTTCGCCCATATCTATATTGTAATCAACTCTGAGGCCTTCATCAAAATTACAGCCGCTTGAATCGTCATCCTTGCGGATATGTGTCATTCCGATCCTGAAGCTGCGTGCATACTCGATATCATACGACGAATACGCAGGCGTCTGATACTGCTCCCATGCGTAGTTTATTTTATCTTCCGCATAGCCTTTCATTGTCATAGTGTCACTGCTGATACTATATTCCAGACCCTTCACATAAACTGATCTGTTAAATTCACCGAGTTCTACTCTTCTTGTCTCCTTTTCATACTCGCCATCGTCCACGATCGGGAACGGCAGGGAAACGTAGAGCATTTTGAGGTCAGCGCTGCCCTTTGAGACACCGCCGTTTACTTGAGCAACAAGAACATCGGGACGTCCCAGCACAACGCCGAGATCATGTACATAGTTCATATAAGACTTAAGGTCATGCTTAACACTGACCGTACCCGCCAAGCCGTTTTCCTCTGCGTCCTTTCTTACGAAGTAATATCTCTGCTTAAACTGACCCTTGCCTGTTCCGAGCATACCGAATGAAGCATCGTAAACATCGTAATCAATACCCTCGGCACTGAATTCTCCCATATTTTCAGCATATTCCGAAGGCTTCCAGCCCTTGCTGCACGCATCAACGATATACATTTCGGTATAAACGTAATATTCGGGCAGTTCAATGGCGTCAAGCTTTGCCAGTGTGCTTACCGCGAAAGAACCTTCAACATCAAAATCCATATTATACTCTATGGACGAGTCCGCCACAGCCTTGTAGGACTGATATTGGGCGTACTGCTTTCCGCGCTCGAAAGTGGGATCGTTATTGTATTTGTTTTCTCTTGCGTCCCATTCAGCCTTGAACAATGCATTGGATATAACGTCCATATAAGAGTTTTCATATCTGCTGTTTATGCCGTAGTAATAACCCGTGCGAACTCCGTAATCATAATCGGTAACTGTCAGCGTCTCATCTTCGTCCTCATACTTGTCGGGAGCTATGGCAGGATCTGCTTCGATATCTATATCATACGTATATACATTGGCTTCGCCCTTGGAATATGCGCTCTCAAGGAATATTCCCACATCGGTTATCTCGCCGATGTAAATTCCTGCATCAGATATCGCTTCGATCTTATCCGAAATACTTATCCTTCGCTGATCCTCGATATCGTTATTGATGGAAAGCGGCTCATTCCTGCGGCAGATGACAGTCCTTCCGTTATTATCATCATTATCCTTCGAATAGATCGTATAAGAAACGCTTTTTGATTCGCCTTTGACCCTGACACCGAATTCAACATCATTGAATACTTCTTTGGAATCAACACTGCCTATCTTACTGTACTTACCATCCTTTTCAATAATGCTCTTTCCGTCTGCCGAATCGTCGATCTCAAGGATGTCGATAACGTCGCCCTGGGTATTATGAAGTCTTATTCCCAGTCTTACATAGCCCTTTTCCTTATCGGTGTAGCCATCCGTATCGATCCTTTTCCAGTACTTGTAGCTGAAGTCTCCAAAGGATGTGTACATTACAGGATAATCGAACTTCAGACCTCTTGAAGCTGAAAAGTCCTCATCATTGTCCCATTTGCAGTTAAAGCATCCTCCCGGCTCCAATGAAAAATCAGGCTGACTGTCCTTGTCGTTATTGACCATCTCAAAGTAATAACCCTTGTCGATACCGCTGCAGTTATGGTCGATAATGATATCGGCATTTGCTTTCTGAAGCGGTATTCCCGAAATACACAATGCCGCAGAAACAACAGCGGATAAAAAGCTCTTTGTGCACTTATTCATAAAAAAGTCCCTCCCTGGCAGCCTTAAAGGCCGCCGTAATATTATACAAATTATACATCATTTGTTCAAGAAAATCAAGTATAATATTGCGATTTCATGTCATAAACTTACCAAATCATAAGCGAACCGAAAAAAACAGACACCTCAGCTCACGGTATTCAACGGTTCGGTTTTGATACATAAAGTATCATTCAGCGTTATGCATCATGCGCGGAAGGTGTTTTTGTAAGAAACGACTATTTCTGTTTTTTACAGCTGCTGATAATAAATAATTCACATTCTTACATGGGGATAGTGCTATAATTAGTGTATCATCAATAACCGACGCAAGGCAGTTATCGCCCCAAACTTTGTTCGGGGAGCGCAAATTCCTCAAAAAACAAAGAATTTGCGCGGCACACTAATTTATGTCAAGCTCATTTTGCTCCCAAGGGCAAAACAAGATGCAAGAAAAAGTGGAATACCATTATTTTTTCTTGCACCTTGGCAACTAAAAATTGGCTTTATAACTCGAAAAAAAGCCTATTTTTAGTTGTTGAGCAGACATTAATTAAGGAGGTTCTTTATATGAAGACTAATTTAAAAAAAGCTCTAACATTTTCCATTGCATTTGCAATTGTAGCAAATTACGCAATAAGCCCATTAACAAACTTTGACGTACTTACTGTAAAAGCCGCAGATGATAATGTGCAAGTAAGCGAAATCAATGACGCTTTTACCTCTTCATCTCCTATTACTATAGAAGATGTCAAAGCTATACAAGCATTTTGTTCAGCATCTGATTATGTAGGTCCAGGAAATGCTATCGATTTGAACAATGATTTTCGTGTTGATATTTTTGATTTAATCATTGCAAGACGCGAACTTATTACAAATGCATTGCCGTCTTTAATTGATTTTTCAGCTGATACTTACGATATCTATATCAATGAAGTTGAAGATGTAACATTTACTCTCTCTGTCACAGAGATTTCTCCCCTTGAAGAGAATGCAATTTCAATCTATGATAATAACGATGTTTTTGTAGCATATATGCATGACGATGGCATTAACGGAGATGAGGTCGCACAGGATGGTATCTATACATCTATTGTTCCTTTATCTTCAACTGAAATCGAAACTAAAGATTACTATGCCGCAACAGACAATGTAAAAAGTAATAGTTTTGAGATATGTTTTTATAAGGATTTAGAAGAAGATGATTTCAAAAACTTCTGGATTCTTTACAGTCATATTTCAGAACTACCATTTGACGAAGCTTGTGAATACATTAAGGCTTCTGACGAAATAAAATCATATTCAATAAATGAAGAAAGAAAGACTATATCTTATCAAAGTGTGTATGGAATATTTGGTTGTTGGGAAGAAGCCGAAGATGTATCAAACAGTGTGAATAAGGGAGGCGGCACCTTTGCTGTACCTTCGAGAAACGGTATTGACTATGATGAGGTTGAAAATAAATTATCATCAGTAAATATTAAAGCGGCTCATCCTAACAAGAAAGATATTATCGTACTTCGTCCATTCAGATCAACAGAATTTCAATATGATGACTTCAAGATTGCAGGTAATCTGTTATCGAAAGCATTAGATAGTAACGTTAAAGTAGTCGACGACGAAGATGTTACCATTGAACAGATGAAGGATCTTTCATCGTACGGTACAGTATTGATAGATTCTCATGGAACATTGAATGATGACGATACCCCTTATATGCTTATTGGAGAAGAACTTGATGAAGAAAAATTCCTTTGGGATGTAGGTTATTATCTAAAACATGTTGGCTATTCGGCTGATTATCTGAGTGGTCGAATTTATTGTACAAGTTTTAGTAGTGGAGACACTGTTTTCCACCGTCTGTCTGTAGGCGGTAAATTCTTTAAAAAATACTATTCTAAAAATTCATTAAAAGAATCCTTCTGGTTTCTTGGAACTTGCTATAGTATGCATGACAATTCTATTGCTAATGCATTAATTGATAAAGGAGCAGAAGCTGTTGTTGGTTTTACAAATCCGGTATCAGTTATTTACTGTAATAGTACATTATTTGAAACGGTTCTAAATAGTATGATTCTTTCAGCGTATAATGTTAGTAAAAGTGTAGGAGAGGCTAAATGGAATTATGGGCTGACTGATCCACATAATCCTGAAACAACTATAAAAATGAAAGGTAAAACAAATTTCAACCTAATAAATTCTATTACTTCAAATACATTTTACAATAATGGACATACATATCAGGTTTTTGACCAAAGTATGACATGGACACAAGCTGAAGCATATTGCGAACAATTAGGCGGACATCTTGTAACAATAAATTCAGAAGATGAAGAACTCTATGTGGAAAGTCTAATTGATCAGTTTTCCAAATATCATTATTTCATAGGATTACGTGAAGAAGGTAGGTATAATTATTGTTGGGTTACTGGTGAAAAGTTTGATTATAACAAAAATGTGGCAGGAGCCGATGGTGAATATAATCAAATACATTATATGGTTACAAGTATAAATATGGGCGAACCTTATATCCATGTGTGGGCCGATCATGATGATTTTATTCGTGGTGACAGGTGGGATTATACAAATTCCGGTTTCGTATGTGAATGGGATACAATAATCAAATAATATATGCATAATAAAATAGTTTTTATATTATTAATAATCGGAATTGTAATTGTAATATCTCTTATTCCAATAAAACATATTTCTCAAAAAAGTTTAAAGGAAATACAGTTGATTGAACAAGAGCAATTAGTACAATTTACAAACGACGGAATCCTGAAAGATTCATCAGATAGAGAAAAATACTTGGATCAAATAGAAGAATACCTTTCGTCTCATAAAACAAAGTTATTTATCAGCCAAATATACCGGAATGAAAATTCAATTACAATACGGCTATATTCCGGCGTACATTATACAATTTACCCCAAAGTTAAAGGGGCAAAATAGCCACTTATGAACTGCTGTAAATATTATTAAAAACGGCATATCAAGCAGAATAAAAAGCCATAATATAGTACGAAAGCGTTCCATTTCGAGTACGAAAACTAAACAAAAAATCTGCCCGCATAGGCAGCAGAACATACAAATCCATTCTTTGTATGCTTCTGCTATCTACACGGGCAGTTGTTTTTATATCAAGATTTATGAATATTAATTTTGCAACAATTACACTGTCGCTGTACAACCTGGTATTGAGATTTTATCTCCTACTTCTTTTTTAGCTTAATAACATTAAAAAATCGGAAGTTTTTATTTATATTTGAAAACTATCACTTAAACATTTTTTCGTAGTACTCAGGACTATTTTCAGTTCCCATTCCACTCATTTCAATGATACACATAAGATCCTCATCAAGCTTTCTGACATAAAAGTATTCATACTGCTTTTCTTCATCATATACTATTCTGATAACTTCGCGCAGATACTCTTCTTCACCAAGCTTTGCCTTGGTTCTGTCTTCAAATGAAAGTTTAACGTCGTCATCATCTACTAAGTTTTCCAAGAAAGCCTTAAAATCGTCAAGATATTTTTCCTCAGTGTAATCACTTTCATCAGGAGCACCGAGCTTTGTATTCAAGAAAGAGAATGCTATACTGTCATTATCGGTGTAGTAATAGCTATCCCATGCTCTTGCCATTTCACGGTTCTCATCCTTTTCCTCAAAGCACTGATATAATATACTGCTCTTTACGGCTTGCAACTGACTTTCGGGAATAGCCTCAAAGTCTTCAGGAATGCTCATATTTATATTTGCATACTCATTTGTATATACGCCTTCCTTAAAGATTCCCTTAGTATATTTTGTACCATCAGTAGGATCTATCTCAGGTTCCTGCTCATAAGTTTCAGAACCGCCAACTGGGATAGGTTCCTTACGAGGAGTGAAGCCTTCACCATACTTCAATCCGAATCCTTTTTCAAGCCAGCATTTATCAGTACCGATCTGTTTAACAGAGCTATACCAAGGTGACGGAAGTTTACCAGTGAAATCTGCACAACCACAGAGGACGTCTGAAATACCCTTGCCTTCAGATCCTGGAAGGTAGCACATTACGACACTATCCCAGTTATTGAAGTCTCCCTCATCAATGATAACATTTCTGCCAGCAATAATGCAGGTAACAATCGGCTTTCCAAGACCCTTAGCTTCACTCATGGACATACGGTTTTTCTCAAGGCCAAGCTTGCCACAGAGCTCAAGATCCTCTGTATCACCATTCCACTCAGAGTATACCTGCTCACCCACAACATTCAGAACCACATCAGCATTTTTAGCTTCTTCAGGATTTGTAATTACTTTGATACCGTAATCATCTGCATATGTCTTGAAAGCTTCAAGAACAGTAGTAACGCCTGGAATCTTCTTTGTATAGCTTACAGCCCAGTCAAGAGTCCAGCCGCCGCACTGTACACTTGCGTCATCTGAAGCTGGTCCAATGATATAAACGGATGTACCCTCCTTAAGCGGGAGTACATTGTTGTCATTCTTGATAAGAACAAGACTTTCCTCAACCATTTTCTCAGCAATACTCCTGTATTCCTGTGAGCCTACTTCCTGCTGTTTGGTTTCAGATTTCTCAAAGAGCGGATCGTCGAATATGCCGTTTTCCATTTTAACCTTAATGATACGTCTTACAGCGTCGTCAATGCGTTCCTCTGTAATAGTACCTTTTTCTACAGCGTCGATGATGATATCTCTTGCATCATCGTATTTCTCAGGCTCCATAAGCATATCGATACCAGCGTTTATAGCAGCAACCACCTGCTCTTCGAAAGTCTTATTCGGGATATGGTGAATGGATTCCCAGTCACTGACAATAAAGCCTTCAAAGCCCATTTCTTCCTTGAGTTTCATGATGTATTTTTTGTTTTCATGCATTTTTACACCATTGAGCATACAGTGACTTATCATTATTGTCTGCGTTCCTGCATCTATCATGTCCTGATAAACCTTGAGAAGCTTGTCTATCTCTTCATCGTTTAGAGTAGCCTCACCTCTATCTATAAGGAATCCTTCCTCGCCTTTTCCATACTCAGCACTGCCCTCTGCAAAGAAGTGCTTAGCACATGAGATTCCTCCGCCTGCAATATATCCCTTGATATAAGCAGAACCAAGATCCGAGATTATGTCGAGATCTGAACTGTAACACTCATATGTACGTCCCCATCTCGGGTCATCGGACTGTGTTACAACTGGGAAGAAGTTCCAAGGAATATGGCAAATCCTTGCTTCGTCAGCAACTGCCATTCCCATCTTGTATGTAAGATCAGGATCATTTGCAGCTCCGACACCGATATTATGTGGGAATATTACAGAATTAAGGCAGTATCCTACGCCATGTGAATGGTCGCTTCCGTAAACGAACGGAATCCCTGCAGTTGAATTGATAGCCCCCTGCTGAAGTTTGTTTGTGATATCCTGCCATTCCTCAGCTGTTCTTTCCGAACCTGTATCCTCACCGAGAATGCTACCGTAATCATTTTCCTTCATTATGAGCTCAGGATCCATTTCCACCGTATAAATAGCTGGCTGAACCATCTGAGATGCCTTCTGTTCGAGTGTGAGCTGTGCAACGATCTCTTCCGGAGTCATTGAAGCGTACTTTTCATACTTAAATGTTCCATCATCGTTTACAACCTCCTGTGATACGGTCGTTGTTTCGTTCTTATCGTCAGTCTTGTTTTTTTCTGCACAAGAAATTGACGATAAAAGCAATGCAATTGGTAATAACAGTGATAATGCTTTTTTCATAACTTTCTCCTTTTTGATTTCAGATAATTATTGCGTATTAAGCTTTTGTCAAAATTTAAACGATATTGCAATTATATCATAGAATACGCAATAGGTCAACAAACAAAAGGTGAAAATCATTTACAAAATGTTTACAATTGTAGTCGCACATTTCAGTTACATTAAACGTTATACTATGCAGAAGAGTAATCTGCTCTCTGGTTATCAATCTTATATCCATGGAGGTATATTTATGAATTTCAAGAAGATAATTGCAGCTGCAGCTGCATTAACTATAGCAATACCTGCAATTTCAGTATCATTGATCTCAAATGCAACACCACCTATAGACAGTAATAACATCATATCGGGTGATGCTAACATTGACTATGTTTTCAATCTTGCTGATATAGTATTATTCCAGCGCTGGTTAAAGGGCGATAAAGGTTTATTCACACCTTACAACGAACCCGGACCAGGTGCAGACACTAATAATGACGGCAAATACGACATATTTGACCTTATAGCCATGAGAAGACTTCTTATTAGTGATATCATATCTGCTCCCGAGCCGAGCTTTGCTCCGAAAGCACAGAATCTTTGTGCTGGCATCAAAAGTTCTCCACAAACGTCGGGCATAGCTTTGACAGATGCCAACAATGATCTTGAGTTCATTAACAGCCAAACCAATTTCACTATTGACCTTTTCAAAGCTACATACAATGAAAACAAAGGTCAAAACGACCTTATCTCACCATATTCGGTAATACAAGCACTCGGCATGACCGCCAACGGTGCAAACGGTAAAACTCTAAAAGAAATGGAAAATGTTCTCGGCGACGGTATGAATATTTCCTCTCTCAACCGTTACCTTAGAGGCCAGCGAGAAAGTACAGTAAACACAAGCGACAGGGCCAAATGGTCATTCAGCACCGCTAACTCCATTTGGGCAATAAACAACAGGAACCTTATTCAAGTCCTCCCAAGCTTTATACAGAATTGCGTGGACTACTATAATTCAGAATTCTATATTGCTTCCTTTGATGAATCCACAGTCGAAGATATAAACAATTGGGTAAACGAAAAAACTAAGAAGATGATACCCTCAATACTTAACGCAATCGAACCTGACGATGTTATGTATCTTGTAAATGCAGTCGCATTCGAAGCTGAATGGAACGAACCATATGAGAAATATATGGTCAAGAATTCAAAGTTTACTGCAGCAGATGGAACTGAACAGGATGCAGAAATGATGTCAAGCTATGAGAAATATATATGTGATGATAACACACAGGGAATTATTAAGGAATACAGTGGCAGGAGATATGCCTTTGCTGCCCTTCTTCCCGAAGAAAGCACATCTTTAGATAAGTATATAGATGAGCTAACATCCGAAAAGCTCAATTCTCTCCTCAAACAAACAAATATGACCTATGAAAAGGCAGACACAAAACTTCCAAAATTCAAATTCGAATATGAAAATGAACTCAATGACGAACTTATTGATATGGGAATGCCTACAGCCTTTTCACATAATGCTGATTTCTCTAATATGTCTGCTATAGCTGATATCAATCCAATCTACATCGGTTATGTTAAGCACAAAACCTTTATCGATCTCGACGAAAACGGTACTAAAGCAGCAGCAGCGACTATAGTTGCAATGAAGAATGAATCATTTATAGCAAAGCCTGAAAAGGAGCTAGTTTTTGACAGACCTTTCGTATTCTGCATATTCGATACAGAAACAAATATTCCTATATTTATCGGAGCACTTAATTCATTAAGTTAATTTTAAGCTTTTTTTAAGTTTTGTTTGCTATAGTTTATGTGTAAAAAGCCGTATCTGCACATAAACGGCGCAAAAGATTTCCTAAGTAAGGGGAAACACTCAGGTACCGTATCTTTATGATACGGTTTTCCTGTATATACAGAATTATAACAAAAAAGCTTAAAAATATAATATATCTACTCATTGCAGTTGCTTTATTCATTATAATATGTTATAATTAATTTTATATAAGATTTCCTAGAAGAAGGGGGCGAGCTCGTGTCAGTAGATATCAATGAGCAGTACGACAAAATATACCGCTACTGCTTTCTTCGCGTTAGACACAAGGAAACCGCCGAGGATATTACTCAGGAAACCTTTCTTCGCTACCTCGAACACCCACACTATAACAGCGTTGACAAGACTTTGCAGCTGCTGTACACCATCGCAGGCAATCTCTGTTTCGATGAATTCCGCAGAAAGAAAACCACAGAGCTTACAGATACGGAGGCCTCAGCCGATGACGTCGAGGAAAACGTACTTTCGGGAGTGGATCTGAAGCAAGCAATGAACAGACTTTCTGCTGAAGACAGAGAGATTATCCTTCTGCGCTTTGTCAACGAAGTGCCCGTGAATGTTATCGCAAAGCTGTACAACATCTCTCGCTTTGCGCTCAGCCGCAGGATAAACCGTATCCTGAAAACGCTGCATGAATATCTGGGAAGGGAGGAGCTTATATGACAGAAAAAGAAAAAAGCGCTCTAAAAGAAGCCTTCGGCTTTGAAGAACCCGACAGAAAAGATGCGTTTATTCAAGAGTTTGTAAAACTTGAACGTCACAATAATAAAAAACATTTATTTCCATTTGTTATAAAATTTGTAGCTGCGGCTGCTGTGATGACCGCCGTTATTGGAAACGCTGTTTTAATGCCTAAAGATATTAAGAATCTTGAAAACGACAACATAATAGCAGAAATCAATGATGAAACAATGACTGTCAAGAAAGATGAAACTACGACTGTCAAGAAAACTGATAAGGCCGAGACAGCAACAACACACATTACCACAACAAAAGTAAAAAAGACATCATTGACCACTGTTATCTCCACAACTACTAGTAAAACTTCTGTTTCAGATGCAACAACCGTTTTAACAACAATCAAAGATACAACTGTTGCCACTACAGATTCCCAAAACTTAAATACAACCACTACAGTCAGAAGCGAAGCCGAACGTGAATCCACTAGGGTGAACGAACAGCAAGAGAAAACAGATTCACCTTCTGGTATACACCACCGTGATTTGACAGTATCAGTCGATAAGAATTATCCTCATCGCGAAAAGACTATCACTGAAGATCAATTATTAAATATTGGTTCAAATAGTCCAGTAACTTCTAATGATCCTTCCTCTGATGATTCGTTTCAGCCAAAAGATAGCAGTAAAAGCGGTATAAATATAGACATTTCAGAAATGTATAACAATTCCTGCGCCGTAGTACTTGCAAATCTTGACGAAATAGTGTATACTTCAATAGGCGGCAAAGCTTTCACAGCAGAAAACATAACTGTCACCCAAGTTTACAAGGGTGATATTCAAGAAAACGACAGAATCACAGTATTTTTCAAAGGTGGTTTTATACCTGCCGAAGAATACTCAGAGCTATACGGATTTCCGCCAATGCCTAATCAGGATGAATACTCTGTAAAAGTCGCAGGCGAAAGCGGCGGCGACCAGAAAGAAGGAAAATCTTATATTTTCTTCCTGAAAGGCAGTGGAGAAACGCTTCCCAATGGGGCTTATGAGCCTATCAATATGGGTAATTTGTCCGTTTTTGAATTACAGCAGAACTTATGCAGATCTGTCGGAGATGGAAACCTGATGTTTACAATTTCACAAATTGAAAGCGGATTCTGATATATTTTTTCCGAAAAAACAACTTTTCGGATTTTCCAAAAAAATATTTATGTTTTTTGTCACATTTTTCTTTCCCGATTCGTATATTAATATGAAAACGTTAATAAATGAAAGGAAGTCTTTTTATGAAACATCACAAGCTTCTGGGTTTACTTCTTGCTGCTACAATAACAGCTGGGAACATGTTGCACATGTCTGTAAGCGCCGCCGTAACAGGTGACATAAACGGTGACGGTTCTGCAGATTCTACAGACTTGTCATTACTGCAGGGTTATGTTCTCGGTAATTCCGAGCTTACTCAAACACAGGCCAAGACCGCTGACATTAATGGTGATGGCAAAACCGACATATATGACGTTGTAAAATTGAGAAAAACTATCCTCGCTTCCGATAGGTCAATAAAGTATACCGCTGTTACCGATAAGATTACCACCGGATATACAGACGCTTTCAAAAAGCTTAGCGTCAATGACGGTGGAAGTGCAGTTACCTCAACAACCGAGTTGAAAACTGCTCTTTCTCCATATCTGAGCGAAGCTCTTGTGAATAATTACCTCACAAAATATAATGACACATTTTTCTCCCAGTCCGTACTTCTTGTAAAGCCAGTATTTCTGACTTCTTCAAACTATCAAAAGAAAAAGATATACACTACTGCTGAATGCGGCTGCAGTTCAAGCTATGCTGGAACCTATACAACAAAAAATGTTACCTCATATCTGAATATAAGAGTCGAACATTCAGCAGCTTCAGAGTCCATAGGCAGAATACCGCCAAACGCTATTATTCCTGTAAGTTATGGCAACGGACAATGGGCTCACGTTACATATGATGGTATCTCAGGCTATGCAAATATGGACTATATGCAGAAAATCTCCGAGCCTGCACCGTCCTATGAATTCATACCAGATTTAAAAGTTGATTCTATTAAGTATTCAGCTGGAAAGCTAAATATCACCGCAAGCGAGTTTAAGTCAACAGCTACAGACTTCGCTCCTGCGATTTTAATTCAAACAACTATTTCAAAGAAAGACTACTACGCAAACGGAACAACTTGGTCAGTAACTATAACTCAGCCACCAGAGCTGAAATATGACTATCCGCTTGCAAAAGCTCGTCTTGACGCTGTAGGTTGGGATCTGCAGGCAGCCTTCAAGTCTGCAGCCGCAACGACCTATTACGGACAGAAGCCTGATATGCCACAGACAACTGATTACTCTCTTGAATGGTACGCAGACTATGGCTTCACTAACGGAAAAGGCAACTGCTACGTAATGGCTGCGATGTTCTGCGAAATGGGCAGACTTCTTGGCTACGATGTACATCTTATTTCTGGAAAAGTACCGCTAAAGGATGGTTCTATGGGAGCACATTCATGGACCGAAGTCAAGATTGGCGATACTACCTATGTTTGTGACCCGGATTTCGCACATGAAACGGGTAACAACGGATACATGATAACATATGGTCAGTCTGGAACATGGAGATATGTAAAAGAATTAGTAATGGACTGATCAAGGAGGATAAAATATGAAAAAAGTAATTGCAACACTCACATTCATTGCAGCACTCACTCTCGCAGGCTGTGGAAATGTAACTCCTTCAGCTGACGTTGAACCAGCAACCACAACTCAGGCTGCCAAGGTTAAAGTTGAGGATACCACATCAGAAGACAAAATGAAACTCATAGGTGACAAGGCTACAGGCAGTTCTGTATTTATTATCACTGTTGACAACAAAACAGGTAAGAGCATCAAGGGGTTCTCTGTTAAGACAGGTTCTGAAGAAAAGTTCCCAAGCAATATGCTCCAGGATAACGACCCATTCATTAAGAATGAAAGACGTAAGCTCTACTACGTTCCTGTCAACAGCGAGGGCTACGCTATCGGTAACAGTGACGCTATAGCAAACGAAGAATATATCATAAAGATAGATTTCAGCGATGACAAGACAGCAGTTCTCCACCAGTTCCCTTTTGGTGACCTTGATAGCTGCGAACTTCATCTTGACAAGGAAGTGGCTTATATAGAGTATACTTCAAAGCTCTCCGATCAGAAGGTTAGCACAAAGGAAGCTGAAAACATGATAGCTTCAATGGAAGCTGAACAGGAGCCAACAACAGAAAAGAAAAAGGTTACTGAGCCAGCATATACTCAGCCTGTTTATGAAGAGCCTGTGTATACTCAGGCACCAACAACACAGTACGTTGCTCCAACAACAGAATACGTCGAACCTACTACAGTTTACATAGAACCTGAAACTCAGGCGCCCGAACCTACTGAGGCTGTTATTGAAACTCCTACAAGTCCAGATGGCGGATGTATAGGAGGCCAGGGCGGCGGAGCACTCACATGGTAAACGGTCGTGTGCTCTATCTGAGCCGTATTAAAGCATTAGCCTGTATCGCTGTAGTTGTTCTGCACACATTCTTCACAGCCGCAAATTTTGCGGCTGTTCCATATCAGCTTCGCACCATGTCAGCCGTAAGAAACTGTATGATGTGGGCTGTACCATGTTTTGTTATGGCTTCGGGAGCACTTCTCCTAAACAGTAAAAGAATACTTACACCGAAAAAACTGTTCGGAAAGTATTTTCTTAGGATGGTATTTGCTCTTATAGTATTCTCTTTGCTTTTCTCGATATTTGACGCTTTTACGACTGCTCACTATACTCCTTTTGAGACTTTAAAAGACGCTTTCAGTGATATATTCCTTGGAACCGGATGGCCGCATATGTGGTATATCTACCTGATGATGGCGATATATCTACTGCTTCCTTTTTACAAGATCATATGCGATAATGCTTCAGCGTCAAAAATAAAATATCTGATTCTGTTATATACTGTATTCCTTTCGCTGATACCATTTATCGAAACTATATCGGGGAAAAAGCTTCCTTTTTATATATGTGTTTTCAGCATTTATCCTCTTTATCTTTTCTTTGGACATGCACTACATACAGGCATAATAAAACTGCCTAAAAATGCTTCAGGAATAATGTTCCTCATATGCACCGGAATCACAGCAATGCTTACAGTATACGCTATGTCAGTGGAAAAAAGCTCGCCAGAAACAAGCCAGCGAATGATATCATTCCTTAGCGTTTATTCGTTCCCGATCTATGCTGCAGCTTCAATAGGAGCTTTCTCGTATATCCGCAAAACAAAAAATACGCCTGTTCCTGTTCTCGATACTATAGCATCAGAACTTGACAGCTGTTCATTCGGTATTTATCTGCTCCATATGGCTGTACTTAAATTCATATTTGCTGTTTTAAAGTTCAATCCCTTCGAACATGGTGGAACAATAACTATTATTGGAATATGTATATTAACTCTTGTTATTTCCTATGCACTGACAAGACTTCTTAAGTTCGTTCCATGTATTAAAAAGATTATTTGACTAAAAGCTCCCTTGGTTGGGAGCTTTTTAATACTGTGAGGTAAATAATGAAAACAATTGATATTGATAACTTCAGTCGCTATATCCCTTCCGCGGAAAGCATTAAAATATGTACTGTATTCCCCATTTCAGTCACTAAAAAATATCAAAGTGGCATCATATATAAAACTGAAAACTGCATTCTTATCCGCCATAAAAACAACTTCACCTTTCTCTGTGGAACTCCGAACGATATTGAAATCAATGAGATACATAATCTTATTCTTTCGGAAATGCTTAAATTCATGTGCAACGATAATTCATTATGCGAGAAAATTGCAAAATTAGGCGGTGTTGAGCTTATCCCACGCGATATCTTCATTTATGCCGCTGGTACAGCTCCCGAAGTACATATCCCCGAAAGTTTTTATCTTAAAAATATCGACAGTGAGCTTTTTAACAAAATAACGGGTAGAGTTGCGCCTTCTATGTACTGGGATAATTTTGAACTGTTCAGACAGAACGGTTTGGGCGTATGTTTAATGCATGGAAATGAAGTCGCTTCATGGGCTTTTTCCTCTGCAGTCAGTGATGAAGAAGTAGATATTGGTATTGAGACTGCCCAAGTATTTCAGAACCGCGGTCTTGCATATATGGCTGCGGCCGCTTTAATAAATGAGATACTTCCCTCACGCCGTCCAACATGGACTTGTCAGCGTTCAAATCTTGGCTCATCACGCACAGCTGAAAAACTCGGTTTTGTTAAGTCAGGTGAATGTATTCTCATACGGAAACCGTTGAACATTAATCAATGATTTGTTGCGCCGTTTTACTTAATTTCCATTTAAAGCAAGGGTAATACTTCTCATTTCTACGGCTACATCATCTTTTTTTCCGTAACACCTTATCGCTATAAATCATATAATATGGTGAAAGGAGTGGTTTTATGGAAACTGCCGAGATCATTGCTGTTTCAATATCGGTACTGCTCATTGCTGCTGAAATTTTATGTCTTTATCTCTGCTCAAAACTGAAATGCAAGAACTATCCCATGTGTATCGTACTCCCTATACATAATGAGGACAAAGAGTTCACTGAACGTTTGGATTGTTTAAGCTTACATATCGAAGAAGATAATCCTCTTATAGGATCTGTAATTCTTTTAGATATTGGAGCAAACGAGGAACAACTGCAGTTTTGCAGAGAATTCTGTCAGTGTTATCATCATGCAGAGATCATACTTCCCGAGAACATGGAAATATCAATGAAAAAATATTTGCATTTTAAGTGAAAATATGATATAATGTAAGATGTATTTTTGTGTACAGAGGTGAAAACGTTGGAGCATGAAGTACTTCATATAGAAGGTACTGTGGAAAATGTCCTATACAAAAACGAAAATAATGGCTATATCGTTCTTGACCTTGATGCCGGTGGTGAGCTCATAACCGTTGTCGGAGAGCTCGGCGACATAGAGGAAGGCGAAGGTCTTATCCTCGAGGGCAACTATATCACTCATCCACGCTTTGGTACACAGTTCAGTGCAGTATATTGCGAAAGAAAACTACCGGAAAGTGTTGTAAATATTGAAAAATACCTTGCATCTGGGGCTGTCAAGGGCATAGGTCCTGGTCTTGCCAAAAAGATAGTTGAGGTATTCGGTGACCGTACTCTAGATATTATGGAGAACGCTCCGTTCAGACTGGCTGAGATCAAGGGAATCTCACCTAAAAAATGCAACGAGATAGCCTCAGAAGCTCAAAAACTCTTCTGTCTGCGCAATCTCATGTCGTTCCTTTCCCAGTATGAGATAAAATCTCGCTTTGCCATGAACACCTACAGGAAATACGGCTCGGATGCAATGACGCTTTTAAGACTCAATCCTTATCTGCTCTGCGGCGAATACATAGAACTTGAATTTTCAAAGGCTGATACTATCGCCCATGATATGCATATTTCTCGCAACGACAGCAAGCGTATAATTGCAGGAGTACAGTATATACTTCGCGCAAACGGCGGTATAGGTCACACATGTCTGCCACTTGAGGTGCTTGCAAAAAAGACTCAGGATACTCTGGGCGTATCGGAAAGCGACTTCTACAGTGCTTACAACGCTGCTCTTGACGATGACGAACTCTTTGAGTACGTAAAAAACGATATCGAGTTTGTATATCTTCCTGATTACTTCTACGCCGAAAGCTTCATTTCTGACAGGATACATATACTGAAAGACTTTTCCTCTCCCGAAGACTTTAACTATGACAATTTAATTGACATTGAGGAAGAGGAACACAACATAAAATACGAAAAACTTCAGCGACAGGCTATAACTACCGCAGTTTCAAGAGGACTAATGGTGCTTACAGGTGGACCAGGCACAGGTAAAACTACCACTCTCAATGCTATTATCTCCATATTTGAGAAACGTGGAATGAAGGTACTTCTTGCCGCTCCTACAGGCAGAGCCGCAAAGCGTATGTCTGATTTGGCCGGATGTGAAGCAAAGACTATTCATCGTATGCTCGAAGTAGTATACGACTCGGGAGACAAGCTGACATTTGCTCATAATGAAAACAATCCACTTGACTGTGATGTGCTTATCATCGACGAAATGTCAATGGTGGATGTGGTCCTGTTTGAGAAACTTCTCCGTGCCGTGCGCCTAGGTTGCAGGCTTATAATGGTTGGCGACAGCGACCAGCTACCTTCTGTTGGCGCTGGAAACCTTCTTGGAGATATCATAGACAGTGGAATTGTTCCTGTAACAGAGCTAAAAGAGATATTCCGACAGGCTCAGCAAAGCTGTATAGTCACAAATGCTCACAAGATAGTTGCAGGAGAATACCCCGACCTAACACGCAAGGACAGCGACTTTTTCTTTTTCAAACGTACAGATTATCAACAGGCACTTCAGCTCATTGTTGACCTTACAAAAACAAGACTGCCAAAAGCCTATAACTACTCTCCTACTGAAGATATACAAGTACTTACACCGTCAAAGAAAGGCGTAACAGGCACTGTAGAACTTAACAAACTGCTTCAGGAACAACTCAATCCCAGTACAAAGAATAAACAGGAGAAAAAAGGATATGTTTACACCTACCGCGAAGGCGATAAGGTCATGCAGACGCGAAATAACTACGACATAACATGGTCTAAAGACGGTGAACAAGGTGCAGGCATTTTCAACGGTGATATAGGGCGTATAATCAGTATTGACAACAGAAACTCACTTGCTGTCATTGATTTCGATGGAAGAAAAGCCACCTATACCTTCGATCTCTTGTCACAGGTAGATCTCGCATATGCTGTCACTGTACATAAAAGTCAAGGATGTGAATTTGAAGCCGTTATACTACCAATTATGGGTGGCTTCGATAAGCTGTGCTACAGAAATCTCCTGTACACTGCGGTTACAAGAGCTAAAAAACTTCTCATTATTATAGGAAATGAGGAGAATATATATAAAATGGTAGACAACAACAGGCGCATGCGACGTTATACCTGCCTGCGCCATATGCTCACGGGTCCCGCTAAGACAAGTTCACCCTTTGAGCAATAGAAAGGAAGATAAAAATGGCAAATACTGATATTGGAATCGACCTTGGTACTTCAAATATCGTTATGACTATGGGAAACAAGGGCGTTGTTCTCAGCGAACCCTCTGTTATAGCCTACAATACAAGAACTGAGAGAGTTCTTGCTGTCGGCAAGGAGGCCTATGAAATGATAGGTAGAAATCCAGACTATATAGCTGTAAGACGTCCTATCAGCGAGGGTGTAATCTCAGATGACGACTTAACTCACAGCATGATACGCGAATTCATCATAAAGGTCACAGGGAAGCAGCTCATGAAGCCTCGAATTGTTATCTGTATCCCCTCTTTCATTACTGATATTGAGAGCCGTGCTGTCGTTGAAGCCGCTAAAAGTGCTGGATCAAGACAGGTCTATCTTATTCAGGAGCCTATTGCAGCAATGATAGGCGCAGGAGTGAACATAACAAAAGCCAAAGGACACATGATAGTAGATATCGGTGGTGGCACCACAGACGTAGCTATAGTTTCCATGAACGGTGTAGTACGATCCCACACAGTTAAAGTTGCAGGAAACGCAATAGATCGCTCAATAATAAAGTATATGCAGAATAAATACAAGCTCCTTATCGGAGAAAGAACTGCTGAAAAAGTTAAAATTGAGCTATGCAACCTCTACGATCCAAGTGACGAAGTTACTTACATCGTTAAGGGAAGAAGTCTCCTTAAGGGTCTGCCTGCACAGGTGCTTCTAAGTGAAACTGAACTCTTTGAGGCTATTGAGGACGATACATTCGCCATAATGGAGGCTATCAGAAAAGTACTTGAGGAAGCTCCACCAGAGCTAGTCGGAGATATCTACGACAACGGACTTCTTTTAACTGGTGGTGGTGCACTTCTTGGCGGACTTACACAGCTCATCAAACGTACTTTAGGCATAAACTGCAACATCGCAAAGGATTCCATAAATTGCGTCGCCAAAGGAACAGGCATGGCATTTGGAAGAATGACTACCCTACTTGATGGTTTCGAGGCTGCAACAGTTTACAAGTACCGCTGATTCATATATATAAATAAAAATAGCAGGAGCAGTTCAGTTTGAACCGCCTCTGCTATTTTCTATTTGCTATACACTAATAACTCAAAGCGAAGCAATCTTCTCAGCCGCTTCTGTGAGCCATTCGCCCTCGAAAAGCTCAATAGTACCCTGATCACATAGCTTTGCAAGCTGTGGATCTATAGGCAGTTTCGCAAGTACAGGAATATCATACTGTGCAGCAATGTCCTCGATATGGCTCTCACCGTAAATACTTTGACGCTTTCCGCAATCAGGACATTCAAAATAGCTCATATTCTCGATAATACCAAGTATCGGTATATTCATAAGCTTTGCCATTTTAACGGCTTTCTCAACTATCATTGAAACAAGCTCCTGAGGTGAAGTAACGATAACAATACCATCAACTGGCAAAGACTGGAAAACAGTAAGCGGTACATCTCCTGTTCCTGGAGGCATATCAACAACGAGACAGTCAATGTCCTTCCATATAACGTCTGTCCAGAATTGTTTAACTACTCCCGCGATAACAGGACCTCTCCATACAACTGGATCTGATTCGTTCTCGAGAAGAAGATTAATAGACATGACATCAAGTCCCATTTTTGTCTTTACTGGGATAATACCGAATTCACAGGCATCAGCCTTCTGATGTATACCGAAAGCCTTCGGTATTGACGGACCTGTTATATCAGCATCCATTATTCCAACATTCTTACCAAGTCTCTGCATAGAAACAGCCAGCAATGACGATACCAGAGTCTTACCAACACCGCCCTTACCGCTGACAACTCCAATCACTTTACCAATATTGCTCATAGCATTTGGTTTTTCTAGAAGGCTCTGGGGCTCTTTTCTGCTACTGCAGTCGCTTCCACAGCTTGAACAGTCATGCGTGCATTCGCTCATAAAAACACTCCTTATTGCATAATACATTTATTATACCCCATTTTGCAAATTTAGTCAATAGTATATTGACAAATCAATAACACAGTGATATAATAGGTAAGAGTTATATACTTAAACTTAAGAAATAAATTTCTGATTGAGGCCTTATTATTTTTTTAGGTCTTATGTCTGAAATATCTTCGGGGCAGGGTGAAATTCCCTACCGGCAGTAAAGCCTGCGAACCTCTGGGTTGATTCGGTGCAATTCCGAAGCCGACGGTAAAGTCCGGATGAAAGAAGATTAACCGCACTATGTGCAGTATAAGTACCAATGCCCCGATTTAGGGGCTTTTTATATTTTCATAAAGATATATGAACAGCACGTTGTACTATATACTACTCAGTATTTTCTACTAACTACTCACTAAAACCAGGAGGAACTATGTCTCACGAAGAATTTATGCGCGCAGCCCTTTTAATCGCACGTAAGGGTATGGGCTTCACATCTCCAAATCCGCTTGTAGGAGCTGTTATCGTCAAGAAAGGCGAGATAATTGGCAGTGGATATCATAAGAAATATGGTGACCTACACGCAGAACGCAATGCTTTTGCAGATTGCGAGGCTAAGGGAATAGACTGCAAGGGTTCGGACATGTATGTTACTCTCGAGCCATGCTGTCATCACGGAAAGCAACCTCCCTGTACTGACGCAATTCTTGCCCACGGTATAAAGCGCGTATTCATCGGTTCCTCTGATCCCAATCCTCTCGTTGCAGGCAAGGGAACACAAATACTTAGAGAAAACGGTATCGAAGTCACAGAAGGAGTACTAAAAGAAGAATGTGATGCGCTGAATGACATTTTCTTCCACTTCATCACAACAGGTCTCCCTTTTGTTACTATGAAATACGCAATGACCCTTGATGGGAAAATAGCTTGTTATACCGGAGAATCCAAGTGGATAACAGGTGAAGCCGCAAGAAATCATGTTCAGATTGAAAGGCTTAGACACAGTGCTATAATGGTAGGCGTTGGAACCGTCCTTGCTGACAATCCAATGCTTACATGCAGACTTGATGAGGGCAGGAACCCGATACGAATTATTTGCGACAGCAGACTTAGAACGCCACTCGACTGCAATATTGTAAAGACATCAAGAGAAGTTCCTACTATCATAGCCACAGTCTCAGAAGACAGAGAAACTGCAATACGCTTTGAAGAGGCTGGTTGCCGTGTAATAAAGACATCTCCGAAAAACGGTCGTGTTGACCTGAACGAGCTCATGAAGCTTCTGGGCAGTGAAAGACTGGACAGTATATTGCTCGAGGGCGGCAGCGAACTCAACTGGTCGGCTCTTGAAGCTGGAATAGTCAGCAAAATTCAGGCATATATTGCTCCGAAGCTCTTCGGTGGAAGCGGTAAATCCCCTGTCAGCGGCACGGGAGTTCCAACTCCTATGGAGGCGGTAATGCTCGATAACACCAAGATTATAAATATAGGTGAAGATATTCTCATAGAAAGCAGGGTGAAGAATGTTCACGGGAATAATTGAAGAAGTTGGCAACGTAAAAAATGTAAAGCGCGCCGGAACTTCCTCATTCATTGAAATAGAAGCAAAAAAGGTTCTGGAGAACGTACACCTTGGAGACAGCATTGCCGTAAACGGAGTCTGCCTCACGGTAACTCATTTCGATGGTGGAGTTTTTCGTGCCGACATCATGAACGAAACTCTAAACCGTTCATCCCTAGGTTTTTTAACGCCGGGAAGCCATGTCAATTTAGAACGTGCAATGGCTGCAAACGGTCGCTTTGGAGGACATATAGTCTCAGGGCATATTGACGGTACAGGCACTATCTCCGACATCAGGAACGATGGGATAGCTGTATGGTACACCATTGATACTCCCCCCAATCTTCTGAGGTATATCGTAGAAAAGGGCTCTATAGCCATTGATGGCATAAGCCTTACTGTTGCAAGAGTAACGGAGAGTTCCTTCAGTGTATCGATTATACCCCACACTGCTGCTCAGACTACACTTGGTACAAAGAAAAAAGGTGATATCGTCAACCTTGAAAACGATATAATAAGCAAATACGTTGAAAAACTAATGAAGCCCACAGAAACAGTTCCAAAGAGCGGCATTACTATGGATTTTCTCTCAAAAAACGGCTTCTAAAGGAGATGTTAAGTATGAAAGCAATGAAAGCGATTTTAGCTGCAATTTCAACTGCAGCACTTCTTGCAGGCTGTAACAACACAAGCCAGAATATCAAAGTTGATCCGGATGACCATACAATAAATGTTGACGGCATAGAGGTTGACCTCGATAAAGATGAAAAGGACTACAAAGCTAAACAAATCGAACAACTTGACTACGTCTTTGATACTACAAATGAAGTTTCTGAGTTTGGAATTAGCTTTGAAAACGGCAGCATGGAGATTGAGTACTCTGGTGATGACAAAATAGGCTTCTCCCTTGACTATACTGTATATGCCGACACCGAAGAAATATGTCAGGAAGTTAGAAGCCATGTCAATGCAATAGCTGAGACAAACGACAACAGGATTGAAATAAGACTTATCGATGATGAAACTAAGGAAGATATTACTGCATGGCTGCAAAAGAACAACCTAGACTGCCGTATTGAATACGATTATTATATAACTGTACCAAAATTCATCAGCAGTTTCGACATAAAAGGAAACGCTGGTGATCTCAGACTCAATGAAATAAAGGGCCAAATTAATGGTGATGTTAAAGTTGGAAACATTAACTGTTCAGATTTAGAGTTAACTGGACCATCTAAAATTAATTGTGATGTCGGCAGCATAATCATATCGAGCTGTACCTACAAAGCAGATACTGACATTTCTGTCAAATCCGGATATATCTCCTACTGTCTGCCATTAAGTGGATCCGACGGAGCTGATATAAACGTTGGTGTGGACGCAGGTCAAATCAAAGTAACGGGAATAAAGAACTACGAAGTCAAAGACGAAAAGAAGAAAAAAGATTCTCATAGCCTTGATATCGCCGTAGAAAACTGCAATGTCAACTTTAAAGTTGATAGCGGCGAGATAACTATTAATAAGGAGTAATTTTAATGTTCCAGTATAACACTGTAGAAGAAGCATGTGAGGCTCTCCGAACCGGCGAGATAATACTCGTCACGGACGATGAGTCAAGAGAAAACGAGGGCGATATGATATGTGCCGCTCAGTTTGCCACTACTGAAAACGTTAACTTCATGGCAGTCCACGCAAAAGGTCTCATATGTATGCCAATGAGTGCAAAGCTCTGCGACAAGCTTCATCTTCCGCAGATGGTGGACTACAATACCGATAATCACTGCACTGCTTTCACTGTATCCGTTGATCATGTGGATACGACTACAGGCATTTCTGCCGAGGAGCGTGGATACACTGCCCGTAAGTGTGTAGATAAGGATTCAAAACCCGAAGACTTCCGCCGCCCTGGACATATGTTCCCGCTTACATCAAAAAAGAACGGTGTCCTAGAGCGTGAGGGACATACAGAAGCCACTGTTGATCTTATGCGGATTGCAGGACTTGAGGAATGCGGACTCTGCTGCGAAATAATGCGAGACGACGGCACTATGATGCGTACAGAGGAACTTCAGAAGAAAGCACTTGAGTGGAACATGAAGTTCATAACCATAAAGGCGCTCAAGGAATACAGAAAGGTTCATGATGTTCTTGTGGAATGCGTAGCAAATACAAAACTTCCCACAAAGTACGGCGAGTTCAGAGCTCTCGGCTACGTCAACAAGCTTAATGGCGAGCACCATGTAGCTCTTGTAAAAGGCGATATCGGTGATGGGCAGGATATACTTTGCCGAGTTCATTCCGAATGCCTTACAGGTGACGCCTTCGGTTCACTGAAATGTGACTGCGGACAGCAGTTTGCAGCAGCAATGTCTCAGATAGAAAAAGAAGGGCGAGGTATACTCCTCTATATGAGGCAAGAAGGACGTGGTATTGGACTTATAAACAAGCTCCGTGCCTACGAATTACAGGACAAGGGCATGGATACTCTAGAAGCCAATCTCGCTCTCGGATTCCCTGGAGATATGCGAGAATACTACATAGGTGCTCAAATACTCCGGGATTTGGGATGCAAAACTCTAAGGCTACTGACAAACAATCCTGAAAAGGTATACGGTCTCAGCGGCTTCGGACTGGAAATAAAGGAGCGTGTGCCCATACAGGTAGATGCTACCGCCTACGACCTGTTCTATCTTAAAACTAAACGAGACAAGATGGGACATATTCTTAATTACTGAGGTGTTTATCATGAATATTTTTGTAACTATTATTTCAATTTTTTGTGTATTCGCTCTCGTATATGATATATGCAGCTTCATTTCATGGTCAAGGGCAAAAGAAAAAGCTTTAATAAGCAATTTTTGGTCGCTCGCTATAATAATTCTTATCGGAGTCTGTGGCGCATTCATAAATAACACCGTTAATTCCATTCTCTTGATAATATTAGCTATACTTATTATCCCCTCCGCTATTACCTGCATTTCCCCCGAGGGTATAAGGACTGCCTTATTTATTAACAATGGTATTTCTCCAGTGCAGAATCTAAGTTATGAATATGGCAAAGGATTGTTCGGAATAGAAAAGCTCAATCTTTTTCTTAATAATAAAAAGCTCGTAAATGGATTCAATCTTGGAATAAAAAAACCCAAGACTGTAAAAATGCTGGCAGACTGGTACGGAAAGCATGGATACGAAAATCCACTTACCAAGTAAAGGAGCTCTGTCATGTCTAATTCGAGAATCATCTCAATTGTTATACTATGCATTGTAAGTACAGTTTTCGTTTTTGGAATTATAGGCTTTATAATATTCAAAAAGCGTGTAAATACCAAAAAAACAGCTATAAAAATAAAAAGACAGCTGAAAAAGAATGCAACGTGGTGGGCTTGTTGCTGGGCAGCATGGCTCGTTATCGGTCTCCTCTCCTGGAACAACGCAAGATTAATCCACGACGCTGAAAAAGTAACTAATTATGCTATACTATTTATAGCAGGAATACTTATTACAATTCTGTTGCTTCTGGACTTTACCATTGGGAAATATGCATATATCACCTCACAAAGAGTTTATTTCCCAGATAATTTCGGATTGGCCCGTCAGAAAAAGAATATAATGTACAGGATCACAGGTGACAGACTCAAACTTTGGTTTGGCAATGCCCTAATGCCAAAAGAGTTTGAAGTCATTGAAAAGCATGAGGAGCTCAACAAGCTCCTTAAAGACTACTATAAGATAAACAAGGTAACTAAAGATTAACGAAAGGAAAGTAATACTATGAAAACTTATGAAGGAAAGCTTGTCTCTAAGGACGTTAGAATAGGTATCGTTGTAGCTCGTTTCAACGAATTCATCACATCAAAACTTCTCGGAGGTGCTGTTGACACTCTCAAGCGTCATGACGTAAGCGAAGGAGCTATTGATATTGCATGGGTTCCCGGTGCATTCGAGATACCACTGATTGCTTCAAAAATGGCAAATTCAGGCAAGTATGATGCAGTTATCTGCCTCGGGGCTATAATAAGAGGCAGCACCTCACACTATGACCTCGTATGCAATGAAGCAGCAAAAGGCATTGCACAGGTATCACTACAAACAGGTATTCCCGTAATGTTTGGAGTTATCACTACAGAGAACATTGAACAAGCAATTGAGCGTGCCGGCTCAAAGGCAGGCAATAAAGGCAGTGAATGCGCTGAAGGTGCTATTGAAATGATAAACCTCATCAGAGAAATTGAGGCATAATGTCAAATCTTATATTTGACTACGACGGTACTATCCACAACTCTATGCTAACATATGCTCCAGCATTCCGTGATACCATGAAATGGCTCTCTGATAACGGATATATCGCAGCAAAAGAATATACCGACGCGGAAATTAGCTGTTGGTTAGGCTTCAACTCCACAGATATGTGGAATAGTTTTCATCCTGAGCTTGACCTCGAGATACGCGAAAAAGCACGTCTAATGCTGGGAAAGAATATGGCGGAGCGCGTTGACCGCGGTGAAGGAGCCCTTTACGACGGAGCTGAGGAAGTCCTCTCACAGTTAAAAAGCAACGGCAATACTCTTATTTTTATGAGTAATTGCCGTTTTCATTATCTTGAACGCCATAAACGTGTTTTCAGACTTGACCGTTTTTTTGATTATTTTTACTGCTGCGAAGCCTTTGATTTTATACCCAAATATGAAATTTTCAGGAAAATAGCTCCTAATCATACTGGAAACTTCACTATTATCGGTGACCGCTTTCACGATATTGAAACCGCAGTCCGTAACGGACTTACTTCCATAGGCTGTGCTTATGGATTTGGTTCGCGCGAAGAGCTCTCCCAGTCTGATATCATTGTTGAAAACATAAAAGACATACCTGAAGCTGTAAAACGTCTAACTACCTGAAAGGAAGTGATGTTAATGTCATTTTTCCGGTGTATCTCTGTTGTTATTGCTTCTGCTTTAACTATTTCCTGCTGTTCCTGTGCTGATATGAATGAAAATGCACCCCGTATCTCCCGATACAGGGACAGAGAAAAAGAATATGAGATTGGGCAGTCTGAATCTGATGACAACGCTGAAGAAACTACAGAATCAGACGAAGAAATGCTTGATTCTGTCGAGCTTGTGGTCAAACACTTTATAGACTATCTAGCAAAGTTAGAGAACAAAGAAAAGATACAGGAAAATATCGATCATCTGCTTAATATGCTGGATGCGATTTACGAAAGTCGTACTCTTGCCTCGGTGGATTTCTACAGTGATTATCTTAATTCTGAAATAAAAGATGCATACCAAAGTACCGAACACATTTATTCCGTGGCTGATGATCTTGTTTCCTATGCCTTCTACTGTGGAACACAAAGTCAATACAGTGAACTGTTTACTGACATAATTACTCCAGAAGCAGCTGAACTTTACAGTGGTGGTTACTACGACCTTGAAACAGCACGTGCGGAGGCAGAGTCTGCTTATTATGACTCAGCAGAAGACAAAAACAGATACTATGATATAATAGCCGATGATACTATTTCAGCAAATGAAAAGGATCTAAAATGTGCCGAAATACTGATTGACATGCTTTCGGACGAAACACCTGAGACTTTTTATGATAGCTTCTACAGGGATTACACTGGTGAGGATATACTCGGCCTTAAGGATACAATAATCAGTGAAGTGCTACCTACTTACTTTGATCTTCAGGAAGCTTCATACAAAATAGAAAATCATATTCATTACGAAAATGAAGTACTAAACAAAGCTCCATTCGAAGTTATACAGTCTTATGCAAAGTACCTTTCTCCAGAAATCAGTAAAAGCGCAGACCGTCTCATAAACGATGAACTATTTAGAATATGCAACGGTCAAAAAGCTTTAGATATATCATTTACAGACGATCTTCCGACTCAGAACAGCGCTTTCATTTTCATTGGTCAGAAGTCGACGGATGATATATTTATGACTGCAGTACATGAGTTTGGCCACTTTCATGCCTCTTTTTTTGATAATACTCATGCTTACCTAATGAAAAACAACTATGATATTGCAGAAATACAGTCACATGGTATGGAAATGCTGTTCACACAGTTTTTTGATGAGATATATGGTGAAGAAGGCAGTCAGAACGGCGAATATAAAAGGCTTAAAACTCTTGTAAATATGTGTTACTATATATTAAGTGCTTTTTATATAGGTTCATTTGAATACGAACTTGTATCACGCATCGGTGATATCACTCCTGAGGAAGTAGTGAAACTGTTCAATCGTAACTTCAATGACTACAGTATTGGCTATCATCTCAGCGAAATATCCCACCTTTATGAATGCCCTGGATATTACATAAGCTATGCAACTTCTGCCCTCACAAGCCTTCAACTGTTTTTCGATCTGATTAAAGATAAGAACAAAGCTGTCGAAAAGTATGAAAGGATTGCAAAAATCTCATGCTATTCAGGAGAATATACCTTTCGTGAGGCTCTTGAAGAATGTAGCTTCGAGGATGTTCTGAATAAAGAGTACATAAACAAAATTTCTCAGAAAATGAGAGAATACGCTGACGAACTAACATCTAAAATATAGAAGAAGACCTAAAAAATAGCCCCTTAAAAAAACATGGTTGCCCTTCAAATTATTTACTTGAAGAGGCAACCATATTACTTTAAAGGGCTATTTAATTTGCAGGTCTTTTATCATTTTAATAAGGCATTATTGCAAGTAAGTGCGCAGCAATAATGCTCTTTTGCGTCATCGGCGCGTATTATCGCTGAGTTTTTTAAGATATACTCTCATCTTCTTTATTTCTGTTTCTGCGTGATATAAAGATCAAAGCTCCGCCAGCAAATGTTACTACAGCTGCACAAGCAGCAGCGGCTGCTGTACCAACGGAATTATTTCCTGTATTTGGAAGAGTTCCATCTGCATTTTGAGTTGTGCTGCTTGATGTTGAAGCAGCAGATGACGATGTTGATGAAGCAGTTGTTGTTTCATTGATTGTTGTCGACGATAAAAATGTAGTAGTTGTGGTTGTGGCTGAAGTCGTTGTAGTTGTTGCTGAAGTTGTAGTTGATGAAGAAGTTGTCTCGGCTTTATTGCTATAGAAATCACTGAAGAGAGAACTGAGCTTGCTGAAGTTATAGACTTCAGAATAGTCTTTTGTACCGTCATCGTTTATCTTTACGATATCATAATCAGGCTGAATACCGTTATCAATAGTATCGCCGTCTTTGTTGACAAATTTTTGACCTATTGAAAGTGAGTATACCAGTCCGTCAGGGGTAACATAACGATTTGTGGCACAGGTTCCACCGCCACTTTTTTCGCCTACCAGCATTATTCCTGCATCCTTAGCGAGCGCAGGCATAAGGTTAGCGCACGAGAATGAGTAATTTGAAGTAATGATAGCGAAATTAAGGTCAAGCTTAAGAGCCTTATCCTTTTCATCAAATGACTTGTCAAGATTCTTGTCTACTAAATACTGTGCTGTAGCAGACTCATCGCCGCTTCCTGAAATAATTGTGATATTGTCAAGATCATTTATAAGTCCCATCATATATTCCAAAACACCTGTTGAACCACCGATGTTTGCGCCAAGATCAATAACGAAGTTCTTTATTGCAGGATCTTCATTTGCTTTAGTAATGCAATTATAGAATTCAGAAATGAGATCCTGAGGCATTTCTCCGTTTTCATAATAATATGACATCCATTTATCTGATTCATCACTGAACACCATAAATGAGAAAACAGCTGTATCGCCTTTTACAGCATATATTGAGTAATTAAATTCTTCATATGTATCAGCTGTTTCACACATTTTAGTTAATGCTGTATATGCAGAATTAGCGCTATAATATGCGTTGTCCATTATTGCTCTGTAATTCATTGCATCTTCCAGTCCGGTTAAGGACGCAAACTTTTCACTGACTTTATTGCCATAATCTGTATCAAGGCCGATCATAGTGTTGTAAAAAAAAGTATGTCCGCCGTCCCAGAAATAATTGTTCAAGAGTTCGTAGCCTGCACAGTAATCATATACATCTTCGGAAAGTAGCAGCTCTTTTATCTTTTTTGTGCTGTCACTTGCAGTTGAAAGCATTGTGTCAAAGTTGGTCTCAGCAAGAAGATCATTGTATTTAAATCTTCCCGGGAAACCATAGCATGCATCAAAATTAAAACAAAGCTCATTGTAGTTATATTCAACCAGATCCTTTGGACGGCCGTTCTTATATTTTTCGGTAAATACTTCTTTATGCGCTTCAGAAGTACCAATAGCTTCTCTTGAATATTTTTTATCGGTAATGCTGTTGAAGAAATATAGGACATCATCAATTAACGCACCCTGATTATAATTAAACTCATAAAAATCACATAATGTCGATACAGGCCACCAAATATCGTTATCATCTCCTCGGAGATCTATATTATAATCTGCGAAATCTATAGTTTCACTTTCCTTTTCATCTAATTCCGTAATACTCTTGACATATGTATAGAAATTTGAAGTATTGCTATCAATTACATACTGAGGGCAGATGAATTTTACAAAGTCATCCGATGAAACAGTATCCTTATTTACGTCTATTGTACCTGTTACACCAATTGGTACTGTGACCTCATATGTCCCATTATTCTTGTTTGTTATCTGAAGTTCCTGACTTATCCAGCAACTGTAATAATCAGAGAGTTTTATGTATGGGACATTTGGCATATCATTGTAATAACGACATTCGATGTCCTTTAATTCTTCCTCTGAATAGAGATGTGCTGTGATCTTTCCTGTTCTGTACTCAGCGGCATCTGCTGCAAAAGCTTTCATGGCAGTAAATGCGCCTGAGCTTATCAGCAAAGAAAGAGCACTTATTCCTGTGATAGTTTTTTTGATGTTCATGATAATTCTCCTCGATAATTTTTTAACAGGCAGGTATAAAAACAAAGCATTTTCCTTTGTTTATAAAAAATGCTTTTACGTTTATAAGCCCTTACCCCTATAGTATTATAACATATTTTGCAGTATAAGTCAATAGTTTAAGCTATTGCGCACGCTTTGGGTATTACCCTTTTAATAAATTTTGGGGCCTCTTCTCGAGGCCCCATATTCGTTATTGAAACTTAGTTTTTACAGTCCCTGTTTTTTCTATTAATTTATTCAGTTCTCAGCGCAACAACAGGATCTTTTCGTGCAGCAACTCCAGCAGGAATAAGTCCGGCTATAAGCGTAAGTAACATGCTGATTATCACTAGTATCACAGCTCCTACAAACGGAACGTGTGCACGTAAATTATCCAGCGAAGTTACACTGTGTATTATTGCATTTATTGGTATAGTAAGAAGTACTGATACACCAATACCGATAAGTCCTGCCGCAAGTCCCACAAGAAGAGTTTCTGCATTGAATACGGTGCGAACGTTCCTTTTAGAAGCACCGATTGCTCTTAGTATACCTATTTCTCGTGTACGTTCAAGCACTGATATATATGTGATGATTCCTATCATAATTGACGAAACAACTAGTGAAATTCCGACAAAAGCGATAAGAAGATATGAAATACCGCTTATAATACCAGTTATTGACGACATAAGAAGTGCCACAACATCTGTATAATGAATAACATCTGCTTCCTTAACCCCATCGTTATAACGCGTTATAGCATCTGCAATCTCGTCCTTGTCTTCAAAACTGCTTGCAAATATACGAATTATCGACGGATCTGATTCATCAGCAACTCCAAGAAGTTTGAGTACATCATCATATGAGGAATCAGATATCTCCTCTGGAGTATATTTCTCAAAAATAACTCCATAATTGTCAAGGCTAATCTCAGCAGAATCAAGCATTACAGCAAGTTCCGCATTTCCGAGAGAACCTAGCTGCTCCTGTGACATTTTGGCGTACTGTTCTGCTATTTGCTCTCTTATAGCCTGTTCAGCATAACTCTTTATCTCTTCGTCGCTCATCTGACCAACATATGCAGTTATCTGAGAAGCATCAACTCCCAGTTCCGAGGAGTACATTTCCGTTATCTGATTGATAAACTGTTCCCTGTTGAAATCTTTCATTGCTGCTTCAACCTGTGCATCTGCCTGCTTTGGATCTGGTTGAGCTGCCACAAGTCTGAAGATATCAGCCTTTGTATCTGTATCAGCTTTTTTAATGAAAGCCTTTGCAGTTTCGGCTTTTTCTTCGGGAGTTGGCTCAACATAGTCGTCAGTCATAAATTTTTTGCCTGAAACTATATCTGTCTCATGATCGTTAATCTGGGATTTCACTATATCACTGTCATTTGTCTGCTCTATAACATAGTCCGTAAGAAGATACGTATATCCGACATAGCTTTTCAGCATTGGAGCCTTAACGCCCTCGCGTGGACGTATAAATCCGACTATCTTCACCTCAGTACCTATATCATCTGAATTGAAGAGATATTCAAGTCCAGTATCCGTTGCTGTAAGATCATTGAAGCCTTTTCCTACAAGATCTTTCTGATAGTACTCACATGGGAGTATCATTTTGAATTTTTTGTCTGATATTTCGTCAACGCCCCATTCAACCTGACCGTAATCATTTATCTCCTGATTACTCATAACAGCCTTGAGCTTTTCGTTAAAGCCCTCCTGATCCTTAAGTCCTAGAGCATATACGATAATATCAGGCAACTCGTTGTTTCGTGTAAGAACTATAACCGCTTCGTTATAATTCTCTGGCCAGCTGCCGTTTACAACCTCATATTGTTCCTTGACTATATCATTTACAGGCTCGCCATTCTCACCAGGCAGAAGCTGCTCCATAACATTAAGACCGAAAGCCTGCATTTCCATGTTAGCCATAGGATTATTCATTGATGCAGTCATAATGTCCGACTCGCCCATCCCAAGCGCCTTGCTGTACATATCCATGAAGTCAACCTTGATTATATCACCGGATGGAGACTTTGTAAACACAGGCATCTTGAGATCGTATCCGTAGCTTATGGCGTTTGATTTATCCTTTATGACGCTGTCATTATCAAGAAATGTCTTGAAATCCTTCATATTGTTTATTTGCTTTGCGGAAGCGTTGAAGGAATTAAACATATCATAGACCTGAGTGTTGGCGTATACAGTATCGTCTCTGAATTCTCGACTGTTATACTCCTCCTGCTTGTTCATAAGTGCCTCTATCATACCGGAAGTATCAGTATTCTCACGCATTATCTCAAGCGGATAAGAAGAAAGAGTTTCTTCCTGTATCTCATCAATAAGCTCATTGATACCAGTAGATAGAGCAAGTATCAGCGCAATACCTATAATACCAATTGAACCAGCAAAAGCTGTAAGTATTGTTCTTCCTTTTTTAGTCAGAAGGTTATTAAGAGAAAGCGATATTGCAGTACCAAATGACATTGATACGCGCTTTTTCTTTTTTGAATCCTTTCCCTTGGATTTTTCAGCATTTTTCTTTTTGCCTTTTTTGATTTTTTCACCGTTATATGGATCGCTGTCGCCTGTTATCTTACCGTCCTTTATCTTGACGATACGTGTAGCATACTTATCCGCAAGCTCAGGATTATGAGTTACCATAATTACAAGTCTGTCAGATGCTATCTCTTTAAGAAGCTCCATTACCTGTATGGAGGTTTCTGAGTCAAGAGCTCCAGTAGGCTCGTCTGCAAGAAGTATATCTGGGTCATTAATAAGAGCACGTGCTATAGCCACACGCTGCATTTGTCCGCCAGACATCTGATTCGGCTTCTTATGGAGCTGATCTCCCAATCCGACCTTTTCAAGAGCTTCCTTAGCACGCTTGCGGCGCTCGGACTTTGATATGCCTGATATGGTCAGAGCAAGTTCAACGTTCGAGAGCACCGTCTGGTGCGGTATAAGGTTATAGCTCTGAAAAATGAATCCTATTGAGTGATTTCTGTAGGCGTCCCAATCCCTATCCTTATATTCTTTCGTGGAAACGCCATTGATTATCATGTCACCCGATGTGTAGTGGTCGAGTCCACCGATAATATTCAGGAGGGTGGTCTTTCCGCAGCCTGAATGTCCGAGAATGGCAACAAATTCGCTTTCACGGAATGTAAGGCTAACTCCGCGCAAAGCAGCAACAGCATTTTCACCGCTGCCGTACTCTTTTACAATTTCTTTTAGTTGAAGCATATTATCCCCTGCTTTCTTTAAAATTTACCCTATCATGTCGCTTGTGATTTTATGTCACAAACCAATTATAGCACTTTGACGAATAATTGTCAATCTAATTTGTAGTAAATTAACAAGGTTTTAACGTATTTTTCACAAATTTAATGGGCGTTGTTTGTTAACAACGCCCAATTAAAAATTATTACTTCATACCGTACTTTATAAGAAGATTTTCAATCTTTGTATGAGGATCGATAATCTTGCTGATAGATACATCATGATTTATAGCTTCAATGAAATATGCGATATATTTTGATACATCAACCTCGTGGAACCATGGTCTGCTGAGCAGCTCTGGAGTTCTATATGTGAGGTTGGTACCGAATACACCGTCAATAGTGCCCTCTTCATAAGCCTTATCGAACTTTTCAAGACCGTTTGTGAAGATTGCGTAAGTAGCATAAGCGAATATTCTTCCGGCATTTTTCTTCTTAAGTGCAGAAGCAACGTCAAGCATTGACTCACCAGAAGAGATGATATCGTCTGCTACGAATATATCCTTGCCTTCAACAGGGTTTCCGAGGTATTCGTGAGCAACGATAGGATTACGGCCATTAACGATAGTGGAGTAATCTCTTCTCTTATAAAACATACCCATTTCAACACCAAGGACTGAAGCATAGTACATATTCCTATTGAGAGCGCCCTCATCAGGACTTACTACCATAAACTTTTCCTTATTGAAGTTAATGCCTTTTATATCCTTAAGCATTGCCTTTAATACCTGATAGGTAGGCATTACATTATCAAAACCCATAAGAGGAATAGCATTCTGAACTCTGGGATCATGAGCGTCGAAAGTAACAATATTCGATACACCCATAGCTTCAAGTTCCTGGAGAGCACAGGCACAGTCAAGAGATTCACGATAGCTTCTTCTGTGCTGACGTCCACCGTAAAGAGTAGGCATAATGACAGTTATGCGGTGAGCCTTACCGCTTGCCGCCTGAATTATTCTTTTAAGATCCTGGAAGTGGTCATCGGGAGACATAGCATTCTGCATTCCGAAATAATCGTACTTAATGCTGTAATTTCCCACATCAACGATTATAAATAAATCCTTGCCGCGAATAGTAGACTTAATAAATCCCTTGCCGTCGCCAGAAGAAAATCTTGGGCAATCGCTCTCAACGAGGAAAGAATCCACATTGATACCGCCTTTTCCTGCCCAATCAACGAGATAATCGTCAATTTTCTTTCCCAGCTCAGTAACGCTGTTCATAGCGATAATACCAATAGGTGCAACGTTGGAATCACTGCCGAATAAAATTTCACTTGAAGCTGTCATAACACTGTTTTCGTGTGTAAATACACACGATACTCCTTTCGCTTTTTAGTCATTTTCGATCTGATCAGTACTTACTTACAGAAATACTCAATATAGCGGTCAATATCCCCGCTTATGATCTCTTTTGCAATATCAGCATGATCGACCTCGTTAACGGCTGTTGTTTTGTTTTCAAGTTCCTTGTAAACCTTGAAGAAATGAGTCATTTCGTCAAAAACGTGCTTCGGGAGCTCCTCGATATCCTTGTACATATTGTAATTCGGATCGTCAAACGGTATAGCGATAACCTTATCATCGTGGTGACCGTTATCGAGCATTCTGATAACTCCGATAGGATAGCATCTTACCAGCGTAAGCGGCATAAGCTGTTCTGAACAGAGCACCAATACATCAAGGGGGTCATTATCGTCTGAATAAGTCCTCGGGATAAATCCGTAATTCGCAGGGTAATGAGTAGAAGTGTAAAGGATACGGTCCATTTTAATAAGACCAGTTTCCTTGTCAAGTTCATACTTGATCTTACTTCCCTTTCCAATCTCTATTACCGCTATGAAATCATCTGGAGTTATTCTCTTTGGACTAATCTTGTGCCAGATATTCATAAATTTCCTCCAAAGCATATCCGACCGTGCACAAAGCACGGGTACAAAAATATTGATAAAGCCATTAAACATGACGTTATCCCCTACATTTTAGTATACCATTTTTTTATGATTTGTCAATATACGCCTTCATTTTCAGCAATTATGATAAATTATACAAAAATCATGAAGATTTTTCGTCTTTTCGACTTCAACGTAAATGTTTGTATATTTATCAATATATCATCAAAACACTGCATTATTAATAAAACGTGAATATTGCTAATGAATATTATAATAGATTTCTCTTGCATTTTGGATAAAAATATAGTAAAATATATATGTATAAATACATTTAGGGTTCTTTTAGGGGGAGGAAATACTTTATGATTGGCTCACGAATCGCAGTAATAATCGAAGAGATTGGTCAAAGCTATCAAAGTACAATATTGAGCGGCGTAAGCCAAGGTGCACGCGATTTTGGCTTGAACATTGCTGCTTTCACCTCTTTCAGTGGCGATATGGACAATCCACGTCATGATATGGGCGAATTCAATATTTTCAAACTGTCGGACTTCAAGGAGTTTGACGGAGCCATACTTCTCACTAACACTTTATCCTACAAGCCGGTTGTCAACGATATCATCGAAAGGATCAGAAGAGCAGGTATCCCAACAGTCAGCATAGATAACGATATAAAAGGCTTTTACTATATCGGCAGTGACAATTTCTCGGCAATGCGACGCATAACCGAGCATATGATAAATGTCCACGGATTCACGAACTTCGCATACATCTCGGGACCGGGAGGAAACCCCGAAAGTTCGGAAAGACTTGCTGCTTTCTGTACAGTTCTTGATGAAAATGGGCTTGATATCTCTGATGATGCTATTTATTACGGTGACTTCCGTACGCCAACAGGTAAAATGGCTGTCGAACATTTCCTTGAAGTACTACCTCAAATGCCGCAGGCTATAATATGCGCAAACGACGTTATGGCTGCTTCTGCTATTACAACTCTCAGGGCTCACGGTTATAAGGTCCCAGATGATATAGCAGTAACAGGCTTCGATAACACTTACAATAACCACAATTATCTTGTTGAACTTACATCTGTTGACCGTCCTCTTGAACTTTCGGGAATTCTCGCCTGTCAAATGTTATATAACCATCTTAACAAAATACCGCAGGACAGAAAGCTTCTTCTCAACATGACTCCACATTTTACAGAAAGCTGCGGTTGCTCACATAACGCCCTATCGGATGTTTCTGAGCTCAAAGAACTAAATTTCCGCAATTATTCTAATTTTGAGAATGTCCAGGTATACATGACTGTACTGAATCGTATGTCAACGCAGCTACTAGCATGCAACAGCTTTGACGACTATATCTGCACTCTAAAAAAAGCCACAATGGAAATTTATCCCGATGAGTTTTACTTTTGTCTTTGCGACAACTGGAACATAGAATCAGCTATTGATACTTCAATGAGTCTTGACGGAGTAGATAATTCTGTACCTATGGCTTATACAGATGAAGTTACTATACCTATTGCATATGCAAACGGAGAGTTTATCCAATGCGACAAGCTAAAATCCAAGAAGGTCTTTCCTCCACCTGCTGAAAACGGCAAGGCAGGAAAGCTTTATTACATCACTCCCCTACACTTCGGCGAGCGTTGCCTCGGCTACATGATAATCCGCAGTACACGGCTTGAATTGCAAAACATAATGTTTGAGACATTCGTCATAAACATATGCAATTCACTTGAAAACATGAGAAAACTCATGTGTCTTGAATACGCAGTAAAACGTCTCGGAAATCTATATGTCCAAGACACATTCTCTGGAATTTACAATCGCAACGGTTTTGTCCACGCATCGAACGATATATATCATGAATGCATTGAAAAACAGCGCAAAATCATGCTTATGTTCCTCGACCTCGATGGACTTAAGAACATTAATGACACTTTTGGTCATAATACAGGTGACAAGGCTATATGTTGCATTGCTGACGTTCTTCGTGATTCGTGTTGCAGCGGTGAGATTTTTTGCCGATTCGGCGGCGATGAGTTCATTGTTTTCGGTGCGGATTACACCCAAGAAATGGCTGACGACCTGACTGCTGTAATTCAGAACAATATCAAACACATCAATGATAGTGCCATATATCCTTTCATTCTTAGTGCAAGTGCAGGTTTCGTAATAGCAACGCCAAAATTAGGAGAGGACATTTTCTACTTTGTTACTGAAGCTGACAAGATAATGTACAACGAAAAACGCAAGAAAAAACACTCTCACTATCTCAAATCATAGCCATTAGCCGCTGTACACCATTGCAGCGGCTAAAATATCCCTTTCAAATATGAACATATTGTAAACTTTCGATTCTGTAATAGACTTGCTTTTTATTACATGATATAATTATAAAGTATTCATGGGCCCGTAGCTCAGTTGGGAGAGCGCTGCGTTCGCAACGCAGAGGCCGAGGGTTC